>OGPV01000668.1_pt1 | contig 25727 bp, 28 predicted proteins | sample 1553001 | NCBI WGS metagenome assembly OGPV01 (sample SAMEA2580268, study PRJEB22360) | human gut metagenome | biome: human gut; feature: human-associated habitat; material: faeces | place: Denmark | collected 2008/2010
ACATTGGACAAAGATGTGGAAGCTTTCCGTGCTCGTCTGGAAGACCGCTTCGGACCGGTTCCCCGGGAAACGGAAGAACTACTCCGTATTGTGCCTCTACGCCGTCTTGCAGCCCGTTTGGGTGCAGAGAAAATCTTCCTGAAAGGTGGGCGGATGACCTTGTTTTTTGTTTCCAATCCGGATAGTCCGTTCTATCAAAGTAAGGCTTTTGGTAAAGTGATAGACTATATGATGAAATATACTCGTCGTTGTGATTTGCGTGAACAGAACGGCAGACGGAGTATGCTGATTAAGGATGTTACTAATGTGGAAACGGCGGTCAGTGTGTTGCAGGAGATTGTGGCGTTGCCAGTGAAAGAAGAATAAATGAGTGGTTTATGCATGGTAATGATGTGAATCAGTAATTGAATTAGAGTAAAAACCTACGAAAAGGAATATATTTTTCTGACTATTTTCTGACAATAGATACCATTTCTATTCAGTAGTCTGGTAGCAGATAAAAAACATCACCGTAGAGTTACCCCTGCGATGATGTTGATGTGATTCCCTGAAATCAGTGGCCAAGGAAATATTTCTGACTAAGGGCATAGGTGAGGTCTCCCCAGTAGGAATCATCCCCACGTACACTTCGTGCCGTTAATATGATTTTCTTGTGACTGACTTTCAGCACGGCATGTTCTACTTGCCCAGGAGAGACCAACTTCTTGAGGTCACGTTTTGATAAAGGGCTGTCAAGAAGAAGGCTGCCCTGCTTACGGAGTATCCTACCAGAATTCTTTCCTCTTAAAAGTGGAAGAGAATCAAGAAGGATGACTTTCAATCGGACGGATGAAAGGGAATCCATATGCAGATTCTGCATTTCTACATAAGCATAAGGGGCATCTCCTATTAGTCCGGAACATTCAATTGAAAGAATGCAGGCAATAACAGGAGGACATTGTTGTGAATGATATAATATACTCATAGCAAGTATATATGGCATTTCTGGGATGCCTTTTTCAGGCTGCGGAAACGATGAAATAACGCTGTTGACCGCGTCATCTATATATGACGGCTTATTACCTGCCGTCATGTACTCATGACTCCATTCTATGCACTCCACCATCAGGTGAGGCGGCTGGATGAAACGATCTGCGGTAACAACAGGAAGTACTCGACCGGAGATGTTCTGTTCCCAGGCCGAGGGAAACGAATCGTTCTCGGGAAACTCATTGCGGAAGGCGGTGAAGGATCGAGTTCCTGCGGTCACCGACAGCTTCCCTGTAGCGACGTGCTATCATCCAACGCAACTGATGCGATGGTGCGAATAGAAGCTTCGGCTGATGTGTCCCCGACCCATTCGTTACCTGTGCATGGCGCGGCCGCACGTGAACCTGTACGACGAACTGCGGTGTTTTGCCGGTTTTGACTGCCAGCTGATGATTGTCTCGATCATTCCTTCAACAGAAATTCTTCCAGATTCATGTGGCGGATACCCTCCTGATTGTCGCCCAGAATCATATCGTTGAGCGTCACCACATACTTGGGATAATTGTTCTGAACGGCCAGCAGATTCCCGAACTCCCGGGCTGCTGTCTTCTCATCGGCGACACTCAGGCTCACCTGGACATAGAGCTTGTCTCCCGATTTGTCGGCGACAAAATCAATCTCCTGCTCCTTCAGCTGTCCGACATGAACGGAATACCCCTGCTGAATCAGATGCAGGTAAACCGCATTCTCCATCACCTTGTGAACATCCCGTCGGAAATTGAAGCCCCGGATGGCATGACTGATGCCGATATCCTCGAAGTAAAACTTCTCTCCCGTTTCGAAAATCTTCATGCCGCCCACTTCGGCGCGGGAAACCCGGTGAATCAAATAGGCATTGCTCAAGGCCCGCAGGTAATTCAGCGTCACCTGGGGAGACAGATCCACCCTCTGCGACTTCAGAAACTTGCTGATATTGTTGGCTGAAAACAGATTGCCGATATTGTCGGCCAGATAGGCCACGAGATCTTCCAGGAAATGCACATTGCGTATTTTCTCCCGGGCCACCGTATCCTTCAACAGAATGGTGGAATAGACGGAACGCAGATACTCGAAAGGAACATCGGCTTCCAGCCCGATATGAGCCAGATAAGGCATACCGCCAAACGTCAGATACTTCTTCAGGCTTTCCTGCCCGGCTTCCAGACGATGGAAGGTCAGGAACTCCCGGTAACTCAAGCTGTGAACATCGAAACTTACGGAACGCCCTGCCAGATGGGTCGCCAGTTCCCCCGAAAGCATTTGAGCATTGCTGCCGGTGCAGAAAATATCGCACTTCTCCTCGGCCAGCAGGCTGCGCAGGCAGAACTGGAAGCCCTCAATCTCCTGTACCTCATCGATGAACAGGTAATGAGGGCCCGGTTTGCTCAGCAAAGGTTCCAGATAATGTGACAAATCCTCATGGGTACGGATATCCCGGAATTGCTCCAGCTCCTTGTTGATGGAAATGATGTGCGCCTCCGGCTCCTTCCTGCGAATTTCCTCCATCACCTGACGCAGGATAAAGCTCTTGCCGATACGACGCTGCCCGGTAAGAACCTTGATGATGTTCTTGCCGATAAACGGAGCAATGCGTTCGGTATACTGGGGGCGCGGAATAAGAGTCGTCATTTTTTCTCCTTACGATTGATAAAATACGTCAACTGAATAATTTTATCAATCATAATTGAAATATTTTCCGTCTACGCGTCATCTATATGTGACGGTTTCATTATCTGCCGTCATGTTCTCATGACTCCACTATACACACTCCATCATCAGGTGAGGCGGCTGGATGAAACACTCTGCGGCAACAGCAGGAAGTACTCGACCGGGGATGTTCTGTTCTCAGGCCGGGGAAAACGAATCGTTCTGGGAAAACTCATTGCGGAAGGCGGTGAAGGATCGGTCTTTGTTGCCCATTCGGCATTAGGATCGCCACTCGTAGCCAAGCTCTATCATCCAACGCAACGGATGCGTTGGCGCGAGCAGAAGCTTCGGCTGATGTGTTCCCGACCCATTCGTTCTCCGTGCGTGGCGTGGCCTCAGGAGATTCTGTACGACGAACTGCGGCGCTTTGTCGGCGTACTGATGCCCCGGGCGGACGGTGTTCCGCTCGGGGCGTTCGCGTTTCATGCGGAGCTGCTGAAGAAACAATTCCCCTCATGGACTCGTTACGACCTGACCAGGCTATGTCTGAACTTGTCGGCATCCGTCCATACGCTGCACCGATACGGTGTCGTTCTGGGGGATCTGCATCCCGGCAATGTGCTGGTTTCTCCTGATGGCACCGTCTGCTGGGTGGATGCCGACAGTTTCCAGATCGAGGACTATCCCTGTTCTGTAGGGACGGAACGTTTCTGGGCTCCGGAACTTCGAGGCAACTTCGGAGACTTTCTCCGTACCCGCAGCCACGATGCCTACGCCCTGTCCGTCCTGCTCTTCATGACGTTGACGCTCGGCCTGTCTCCCTTTGCCCGGCAAGGGGGAGAAGGAGACATGCGGGAAGCCGCCGGAAAGGGCGTGCTGCCGTACCCGTTTGCTTCGTACAAGCCTCCGGCGGGATTCTACCCGCCCGATACCCCCGGACGTTATGTCTGGTCGTATCTCCCCCGCAAGCTCCGCGACGCACTCGGTCACAATCTTACCTGTGTCCAGCGTCACGATTTGCGTCCACGCGCCATGCCGGGGTATCTGGCGCGTTGTTTGCTGCAATACCTCAGGGATATGGAGCCGGGAGGCGGAAGGGATCATCCCATGTACCGGGATCTTCTGTACGACCGTCCCTGTCCGCCCCACAGTCTGCTGGTACAGATGACATCCAACATCTGTGCGGACTGCGGGATTCGTTTCCGGGAGGCTCCTGACGATGTCGCCCGGCGTTTACGGCAATCTCATGGCCGCCCCCTGTGCAGGCTCTGCATACGGCGTCGTAGCGCATTGAATCAGGCAACCCGGAATCCAACCACCAACCATTAACTTGAATAAACCATGTCTATATCATCATCGACACAACCAAACAAACAGGAACAACTCGCCTCCATGCGCGAGTTCAGCAACAACACTAACGCCCGGCTTCCCGTTCTCTTCCTGCTGGATGCCAGCGGCAGTATGAACGGCATCGTCCGGGGCGACCATCAACAAGTCCTCCGTCAGGAGTATTCTGACGGGATCAACTGGAATATCGTCACGGGAGACAATATCGTCACCCGGATGGACGAGCTCAACGCCGGGTTTCAGCGGTTCGTCAGCGATATTCTCGCCGATCCTCTGGCGAAGCTGGCCGCCGATGTAGCGGTGATGACTTTCGCCCGGACGGTGGCGACAGTGAAGGAGTTCGGTCCGATCCGGGAATCTGACACAGGGCTGAAGATTTCCACGTCACAGGAGGATGAAACGCTCCTGGGTGAAGCCGTCGAGCTGGCCTTGTCCGAACTCGACAGCCGCAAGCGTACCTACCGGGCACACGGGGTGGAATTCTACCAGCCCTGGCTTGTCGTGATGACGGACGGTGTACCGACCAGCGCCCGGCACCGGGAGCTGGAGGGACGATTGAAGGAACTGACGATCAACCGCAAGCTCAGTGTGTTCGTCTTCGGTATTGGACGCGCTGACTTGTCGGAGCTTTGCAGCATCAGTCCGGGGCGTCCTCCCATGCAGATCAATGAGCAGAAGTTCCCGGAACTGTTTGCATGGCTGAGCCGGAGCGTCTACATGGTCAGCATGTCCGTACCGGGCGACGGGGTATCGTTGACTCCTCTCCCGGAGGATGTGTGGCAGGTGTAGGACTGGTAACATCAGGAAGTCTCTCTCATGGGGGGACTTTCTTTTAGTTACGATTCCATCATCTCCTGTATGCTTCTTGTTCATATGGTTATGGTTAACCTAAAATAGCCGGGCCGATTATTTTAAGTTCATTTGTTTTTCTAAAATAGCGAGTCACTCTCTTTCAGGTTTCCTACAAACTCAATGGGTAGATTCATGGAGCAGTTGAACTGGAAATTTTTCTATAACCCGTTTGAAGCCTCTATCGAATGTAACAGTATCGTTCCCTCTGCTGAAAGCGATCCTGATATTGTAACACCTTCATTACATGAAGGGGCAACTCAATATCATCGGCGATGCCGTCCGAAAATACCGCAGAGCTAAAAAATGGACTCAGCATGATCTTGCCGGGGCTTGTCAGCGGTTGGGGTGGCAGCTTATTCGAGAAACCCTCATCAAGATAGAACTGGGGACGCGGCGAGTCGTCGACTCTGAAGTCCTTCTTCTGGCCCGAGCCTTGGGTTGTTCTCCCTCCGACTTGTTGGGCGACAATGTGGATGAAGCCTTGATGTCGGCTCGTCATAGCAAAAGTGACAGCTAAAAAATCCATTGCTCTCGAAGAGTAATGGATGAAGGATGGGTCACTCGACAACATCGGAATGTCCAACAGGCATGTCCGGCACGTCTTTGACCTCATCTCGATCACAGATCACTATCCCGGTTTGCCCGGGGATAATGTGGTTCAGAAGACGTTGTCTTTGATCTTCCGACAAAGCTTCTCCAGGATGGAGCAGAACGTATGTGCGGTAAATGTGACCATCAAGAGCGCAGACCATGCAGGAAACTTTTTCTTTTCCTTCGTCTGGATCAGATGCAAGGCATTCCGAATGTTCGAGATCCTGCCACGACTTCCATCGAAAGGAACCTTTCCTGATATCTGGATACCGGCACCGGCCGCACTGAAGCCCGGCCAAGTCCCGGTATTCCAGATCCATGAGTTCCGAATCCCCGGGAAGGTACTCATGCCCCTTTCGAACAATGTGGCGTTCTTTTCTGTAGGCCAGCGTTCGTTCAACCCGGCACAGATCGTGAGATCCGCACTGAGGACAAGTGAATATGAAATGTTGTAACATATTGGTGATAAATGAATTGTTTGTCGGATAAGAAACTTTCTCATCCTTCTATATATCACCCCCGGATGTCACGATTTTCACGGAAGGACACAAGACTAAATGTAATGAAAACGTTACATTTAGTCTTGACCTGAGAATGAAGTGAAGACAGAGTAACGGTGGATACCATCTACTCACCGCATATGAAGAAATGCATAACAGGCGGCATTGCCGCACTTATTACGTTGGCCGTCTACATGATGGCCGGTCAGTCACAGGCCTCCTCCCGTCAGCAATCTGTAGAGGACGCCATTTGCCATCAGCAGAATCAGGGCGTCATCGTTTGCCCGGGGTGCCAGGGCAAGGGCAATTTCGGAGGGCAGAAATGCCAGCGTTGCAAGGGACGCGGGATTCTCAAGTCAAATGGCATGCCACTCTGATGATTACGGTACCCCACAAGTAAACCGCAATATGAATGCGAAAATATATCGAATCTGTCAGGCTGTCGTTCTTGTATTGATTTCCACCTTACTTCTTACTTCTTGTGGAAAGTCCAAGAAAGAAAAGGCCCTGGAAGAAATCGCACAGATTGACCGGGAAGTGACAGAACTGAATGTACGTATTGCCCAGTACAACAGACAACAGGATGAAGTCGTTGTTTCTGGCATCATCAATACTGTTGCTGGTCAGTATGGATCAACTTTAGGTGATATAGCGACAGGATCAAGACTGAACCGGGAAGTTCAGATTTTGCTGGATCGAAGGAACCAGCTTCTTCAGAGGAAACAGCAACTGATCTTTTCTGACTATGAGATTTTGAAGCATCAAACAGAGATGTTACGAAAGTAATCGTAACCGCCAATCCCGGACCTTTAATGCCAGAGTCCTTCTCACCATCAGAAAAATTCGAATATTAACGTCGCCGAGAAGGGGTCATATGAACAGTTGAAATATATGAGAAAATACATTACAAGTACTATTGCCGCACTCATCACTTTGTCATGCTTTCATGGACAATTGTTGGCAACCGAAAATAAACAACAAAGACAAGTTTTGATCGAAAATATTGAATTGGATCACTTGTTAAGTTTGGAATGCGGAGAGGGTAATGTGGAAAAAGTAGAAAATCTTATTCATTTAAGAGCCAACGTAAACGTCAAAGATCAACATGGCATGACTCCGCTTATGTAGAGCGCCATAAAAGGACATGACAAAATAGTTCAGACATTGATTTTGGCAGGAGCTGATATCAATGCTGAAGATGAACTTGGGATGACCACTCTTATGTGGGCTTCATTTCAAGGATACGACAAGGTAGTTCAGATATTGATTTTAGCGGGAGCCGATCTTAACACCAAGAACAGGCAAGGCAACGATGCTCTCACATTGGCTCTCCTGAAAGGCCACAATAAAGTAGTTCGAAGTTTGATCCTAGGTGGGGCTGATATTAATGCAAAAGATCAGAATGGTGAAACTCCTTTTGTTATTTCTTTACAAGGAGGTCAAGAGAATTTAGCCAATAGTCTGATTTTGGCAGGAGCAGACATCAATGTAAAAAATCAGGATGGTTTGACTTCTCTTGAACTAGCTTGCTTGAAGGGTAATGATAACCTTGCTAGGTTATTGATTCTCGGAGGAGCTTCATTAGAAACAAGAAATGTTGGACAAACTCCTCTTGAAGCAGCTTGTTTCAACGGATATGACAAAATTGTCCGATTACTAATTCTAGGTGGAGCATTAATAGAGACAAGAGATAAAAATGGAATGACTCCTTTGATACTGGCATCAGCGGAAGGGCACATCAATGTAGTTAAAATGCTTATAAATGCTGGAGCCAATATCAATGTAAAGGATAAAGAAGGTAGAACTCCTCTTATTATTGCATCACAAGCTCATGAACAAGTAGTCCGTAAGTTGCTTATATCTGGAGGAGATGTCGAAGAAAAAGACAAGTTGGGTATGACTCCTCTTATGTGGGCGGCATTTACAGGTCATACCAACATAGTCCAAATGTTAATTTTAGCGGGAGCTAATGCTCAGGCCAGAGATAATCAGGGTATGACTGCCCTTATGATAGCCTCGGAGGCAGGTCATCACGAGGTTGTTAATATCCTGAAAGAATCAGAAAGTAAGAAATGATCTTTCTTTTTTGGCTTTATATTGAAGGTAATTATTATTTTGTAGCCATTTCACAATACCATACTGTACGCAGAACACACACTAGGCTCTCCCATACTACAAAGAATACTTGTTTTTGTTTTGAACAACTCAAAGAAAGGAGATTCTTATCATGAAAAGTAAAAGAACGCCGACAATCGAAGAAGTAGACGAGAAGCTTCAAGAGATCGCATACGGACCCGCCAAACGTCCGTGGCCCCGGAGCGCCAGGATCACTGTGTGGGTACTGAGCATTTTGCTGTTCCTTGCCGGCATATACATTGCAGTTGACATCTGCACATTCGATCCTGTAGCGCTACGTGAGGTGCAAACAGTCTACTGATCATTCAACAACACCCAGCCACTCCACACCCGGAGGGGCTGGGTGTTGCTTTTCTTTTAGCTCAGTCATAAAATACTGTTCATGCGATCTTCCTACTGGCATCAGCTGACCAAGACAGCTGCTACGATTCATGGTTCCGGGTACGACAGGGCCATGTCTACTTTCCCGGGGCAACGGGATATGAAGATTCTTCTCTTCTGAAATAACACCTTCCCTCCCGTCATATATATCAGACACAGGGATTTACCTGCCTGTCATTCTTCACAAAGCCGCTATGCTCCCATCCCGGGCATGGCGGCTTTACCGTATCCACCCATTAACAACGAAAGAACCACCATCATGGCTATCAAACTCATCGCCAACTACAGCAAACGCCTCGGACTGCCGGGGTACTCCTCCCACCAGTTCGAAGTCTCCATCGAAACCGAAATCACCCATACATCCGAACTGGCTGCGGAAACGGAACGGCTCTACGGTTCCCTTCAGGCTGTCGTCGATGCCCGGATCCAACAAGTCGGATTCGTCCCTGACGAACATTACGGCACACAAGTTGCTCAAACGTCTGTTCCCGGGGCGTTCAGATCACAGACGGCATCCACATCATCCGTGAGGCAAACGCCTCCTGCAAGCGTTCCTGAGAGCTCTGCTGAAACTGTTCCTGCATGGAAGTGCTCGGAAAAGCAACAGTCACTCATCCTGGAACTGGCCGGGAAGACCGGGCTGAATGACTCTGCCCTGAACGAACTGTCTACCCGAAGATTCAACAAAGTCGTTGCCATGCTCAACCGCATGGAAGCCTCCGGGCTGATCGACGAACTGATGAATCGCTCCGGTGCGACATCCAAACGTTCGGCATCAGGCAGGAACAACTACACCCGCCGTCCCGCTACGACCTATGCCGGCAACTCCAACCCGTACTGACCATGATCGCTCATGCAACCCGGCCAATACGTTCATACTCCCTGGACCCAGCTATGGCATTGGTGAAGAAGTTTCCTTCGGAGGCTTCTGCACCTTCCACCATACGCCCGGACTATCTGTCTCCTTCGTCGGTCAAATCGTACCTGTCGTGTTCTCTGCGCTTCTTCTTTGAGAGGGTGGCACAGATACGGAAAGCAACAACGATTGCCCTGTATGTCGGCAAGGCCATCCACGCCACACTCCAGTCCTTCAACCTCGCCCGATGGCGGGGAGAGGACAGTAGTGAGACGGCCATGGAAGAAGCCTTCTCCGCCCACTTTCTGGAGCTGGAGAAGACGGAAGGTCCCGTGGACTATGCAGACGAAGAAACGCGCCAGAAAGTGCGTTCCTGTGCATGGAACACCGTCAAAACCTACATGGACTCTGACGAGGTTTCTTCGCAGATGCCCCTGGGAGTGGAAGTCGGCTTATCTGCCACCATACCCGGCCTGCCGGTTCCCGTACGAGGCGTCATCGACCTCGTCCAGCACGACCTGACGGCAGTGGACTACAAATCCGCTGCTGCCAAACCTGATGCCGGGCACGTCGCCTTTGATCACGAGCTTCAACTGGTCACTTACCAGATGATGATCGAAGAAGCCACGGGAGACACGCCTCCGTCACTGGACTTGATCTATTTGGTCAAGACGAAGACGCCGCAGGTGATCCGTGTCAAGATCCCGCCAGCCAACGAACAGCGTAAGCACCGCGTCGCCGACCTGTACAAGATTGCCTACGAAGGCATCACCACTGAGCGTTTCCATCCCCAGCCCGGGATACAGTGCTCCTGGTGCCAGTACAAGAAGGAATGTTTCGGATGGTGTAGACGGTAAAGGGAGAAGATGCTATCGATTCAGAAGCCGCCTGCCGTGAGGCCGGCTTCTTTTTAGGCGAGGATTGTGCCAACAGATATGCTTTCCTCCTTTACAGGAGAAAAAGCATGGACTATCTTTCTTCAGAGTGTGTCCATGAGTCAATCTTTGCAATTTTTAGATCTGTTTGCTGGAGCTGGCGGATTATCCGAAGGCTTCATACAAGCAGGCTTTGAACCTGTGGCACATGTCGAAAAGGATGAAGCAGCATGCCTGACATTGCAGACTCGTATGACTTGGCATTGGCTTCGCAAACGTGATGAACTAGAGCCATATATTCATTATCTTGAAGGTAAAATAGATCGACAGTCCTTTCATTCTTTTGCTCCATCCTCTGTCTCTAATTCGGTTATTCATTCCACAATCGGAGATGATACGTTACGGAATATTTTTTCGCGTATTGATGCACAGCTGGGTGATCGCAAGTTGGATCTCATTGTTGGAGGTCCTCCATGCCAAGCATATTCTCTTGTAGGTCGTTCACGACATGCTAGAGGCATGAGAGGAGATCCCCGTAATTATCTTTTCCGTTATTACGCCGAATTTTTGAATCGATATAAACCTCGCTATTTTGTCTTCGAAAATGTCTTGGGTCTTCTTTCTGCCCGAGACGAAGGTGGGGTATTATATTTCGATATGATGCGTAAACTTTTCCGGGAATATGGCTATGAGACCGAATACCAGATACTTTCTGCAGAGAATCATGGAGTTCTTCAAGGAAGGAAGCGTATCATTCTTATCGGCAAGCACGGATTGGGCAAAGATTTCTATCCTGAAATACCAGTGGTTCCATCACAATTTACAGTACATGAGGCCTTTAGAGATCTGCCATTCTTGCGTGCTGGAGAAGGAGATGTAAGAAGAGCTGAACGTAGTCCATTACCATTGGATGCATGGTTGTACAAGACGGAAATCCGTAAAGATTCTTTGCCATTGACGTGGCACTGTGCCAGGCCTCATGCAGAAAGAGATCTCATAATCTATCACCAAGCAGTCTCTTTGTGGAACAAGGAAAAAAGGCGATTGACGTACAACGAATTGCCTCAGTCGCTTCAGACACACCGAAACAGGGAGTCCTTTCTCGACAGGTTCAAGGTTGTAGCCGACAATTTGCCTTGTTCACATACAGTCGTAGCGCATATTGCGAAGGACGGACATTATTACATACATCCGGACATTCGTCAGAATCGCTCCCTGACACCACGCGAAGCCGCCCGGTTACAGTCATTTCCTGACGATTATTATTTTGAAGGCCGCAAAGATACTCCCTCCCGAACCGCTGCATTTACCCAGATAGGGAATGCAGTTCCAGTCCTTCTTGCCAAAACTATAGCAACCACAATGAAGGAGAAATGTCTGTGAATGAAAATGATGATCATGTAATAAGGCCTGCTGGTCGCCACATATTGACAATCGGGCGAGAACTAATCCAAGATCCAAGCGCTGCAGTTCTAGAACTTGTTAAGAACGCTTATGATGCTGATTCTCCTAAAGTACGATTGTCCTTCCAAGCGCGAGACAATGATGGAATTACGATCATAGTGGAAGATCATGGTCATGGCATGAGTAAGAAAACTGTTTTAGAAGCATGGCTTGTCCCTTCCACATCCGATAAATTGGTTCGTCATAAAAGTCCGAAAGGACGGATATTACAGGGACGTAAAGGTGTAGGACGATTTGCAGCATCAATGCTAGGAGATATATTGGACATGGAAACAGTAACAGAAACCGGAGAGCGAACCCGTGTTTTGATGGACTGGATGGCCTTTGAAAACTCAACTTATCTTGATGAAGTCCGTATACCCGTGACTACTGACTGGACGAATGTTTCCTCTGGTACGAGAATGACGATAACCGGAGCAGGAGAATTCCGAACTACATGGACTAAAAAACAGTTTGATCGTTTGAGAAAAGAGCTAAAAAAACTTGTTGTACCAACGACTTTGGCTTCGGATTTACAGAAAGAGGATGATTTCGATATACTATTGAATATTGAAGGATTTGGTGAAGATTTGGATTGGAACGGTACTGTAGAACCTTTTCCCGTTTTTGATTTGTATGATTATCGAATTTTTGGTTTTGTGGAAAAAGATGGGAAAGGTGAGTTAATCTACCATCAGAAAAAATTTGAACGCAATTCTATTGAAGAAATAATTGCAATCAATGAAAAGGAGATTGGAAGATGTGGCCGGATTGAAGTAGATATTCGCGTCTTTGATCGGGAATCTTCTTCTATCGGAAAACTTATACAGCGTGGATTAAAGGATGAATCAGGTAACTATATTGGTAAGCAGGAAGCTCAAAGGCTATTGAATGAATCTTGTGGAGTCGGAGTTTATCGTAATGGTTTTCGCATTCGTCCATTAGGAGATCCTGATTTTGATTGGCTCAAACTTAATCACAGGCGTGTACAGAACCCATCGATGTGTATAGGCAGCAATCAGGTGATCGGATTTGTGCGTGTCCAGTCGGAGGAACTGTCAGGTTTAATTGAAAAAAGTGCTCGTGATGGATTAAAAGAAAATGATGCATATGAAGCATTGAAATCTGTAACAACAAAGATTATTTCCAAGCTGGAAGCTAAACGATTTAGTCTCAGGAAACAGGCTGGATTGAGTCGGAAGGTTGTACAGGTTGAAGAAACCCTTGAAAAATTCTTTACTCTACGTGACGTTCGGAAAAAAATCAGCAAGAAACTTGCAGATCACAAGGTAGAACCTGAAGTGATCGAGTCCGTAATGCAGTCTATAGATGATGCAGAACAAGAAAGAGATCGTCAAGTAGAGGATATTTTGAAGGAATTCTCTATCTATCAAGCACATGCAGCACTAGGTAAATTAATCAATATCATTTTACACGAAGCAAGGAAGCCTCTTAGTTTCTTTCGCAACAATGCTAAGAATATAGAAGGGTTGTACAAACTCTATCTAAAAGAAGGGAAAATTGAGATCATCAAGGAGAAATTGCTTCCTGTCATTGCTTTGTTCCCTGAAAGATGTGGAAGACTGACAGAGCTATTCAGTCGTTTAGATCCTTTGGCCGCTGACAAACGCGAAAAACCAGCAGATTTTTCCCTTGGACTGCAAATTCATCATATACTTGATATATTTAAACATGAAGCCGACATGAATGGTGTCGAATTGCAACTGATAGATGATCCGCGAGTATTCATACATGGATGGATTCAAGATATAGATGCTATCTTTAGTAATTTGTTAGATAATAGTCTATATTGGATAAAGGAAAAATCTTCTCACACAAAGAAAATATGGATTGAAATTACTGCTGATAGCAAAGGCAAGCCGTTGTATATTGATTACAGAGATACGGGACCAGGAATAGATGATACTTTAATTATCGAAGGTTCTATTTTTGATCCAGGATTCTCCATGAAACCAGGAGGTCACGGATTAGGGCTTGCCATTGCTGGAGAAGCGGCACGCCGATTGGGATTTAGTCTGAAGGCATTGTCTAATCCGGGTGGGGTGTGGTTTCGTATGGAAGCAATAGAGAAAACTAATCAGGAAACATTGTGATGAAAACGTTGCGTATACTTCTAGTAGAAAATGAACAGGACGATATTGATGCGTGTAATCTTGCTGCAAGCCTTTTCAACAGAGAAGAGTACAAGATCGAAATTATTCCATGTAAATCCGTCAATGATGTAAGAGAAGAATGGGAACAATATTCCAAAAAATTGTGGAATGAAAAAGAACATCGTTTTTTCGATGGTGCCATTATTGACCTTCATTTAGATGATGATAATAAGAATGGAATTGAAGTTGGAGGGAATGAAGTAGCTCATAAGATTGAAAATCTTTTGCCTAAAACCCCTCTTGTTATTCGTACGGGTACACCTACTGCGCTCGATTCTTCATTGAATCATATCAAATGCTTAAAACGTGATGTTGAAGAGTCAGAATTTGAGAATTTGTTTAACTGGTTTCTGAATATCAGAAAAACCGGACTAACCAACATTATGTCGGGAGGCGGAGAAATAGAAAGCAAGATGAATGCTGTTTTTCAAAGAGTACTTATGCCTCGAATTGAAACTTGGATTAAACATGCGAATGAAGAGAATCCCGGCAGTCTGGAACAAGACACTGTACATCAGTTTGCCACAGCTTCCGTATCAGTAAATGAACAAGAAAAGATACTAAAAAATGTTGAAAGGGGGATGTTACGCTACGTTCTGAGTCATTTATTTACTCTTCTGGATGAAGATGACGAAAAATATTATGCAGAAGAATTTTATCTAAGTGACTTGGAGACATCTCCTCAATCAAAAATACGACAAGGCTCTTTGTGGAAAAAAGATCAGACAATATTCGTAGTATTGACTCCAGCTTGTGATTTGGTCATTCGTCAAAGCGGTCAGTGCAAAACAGACCGGATTCTCCTCGCTGAAATTGATCCTATAAATAGGTATTGTTATCCAAAATTTCTGGACAGAATGAAAAAAAGAGATCCGGCCTTTGATGAAAATTTATTTATCCGGAAGTTTCTCTTGAATACATACGCTCCATATCTTCATTGGGTTCCATCGTTTTATCCTGATATAGAGCAAGGAGGATTGATCAATTTTCGAAAACTTGTTTCATTAAAAGCATCTGATTTGTTCAATCAATACCAAAACCTGAATATTCATATTTCACATCATTTCATCAAGGATATAACATCAAGGATGTCATCATATTATGCTCGTCAAGGTCAGCCAGATCTGAATATTTCCAGTCACCTCAATCAATATGTCGAGCAATTAACCCATCAAGAGTCTTCTGAAGAAGCTGCTGCACCTTGAATCAATTTGCTGCATTGCTGAATGAATAATGGATCATTGTTGAGCTGGCATTCCCAAATGACAATGACGTTCCAGCCCATTTCTTTTAGCAGAGATTGAACAGTTTGGTCTCTTGTCATGTTTTTCTTAAATTTATCCGTCCAGAATTCAACATTACTCTTAGGCATGTAAGCGAATTTGCATCCCGGGTGCTGGTGCCAGAAACAGCCATGAACGAAGATGATAGTTTTGTATTTCGGCAGAACGATGTCTGGTTTACCAGGCAGGTCCTTTCTCTGGATACGAAAACGGAAACCCAGTTTATGCAGCGCTGAACGCAAAAGAAGTTCAGGTTTCGTGTTCTTTCCTTTGATGCCGGACATTATCCGGCTACGCTTTTCTTTGCTGACAATATCCATTCCGTGCAAAGAATAATATATTCAAGCGTGTCCTATTGCCATCCAAATATAAATTTTATGAGAGTACAATTGACATCCTGAAAAACCCCCTCTCCCAGCGTCATATATCCATGAGGAAATAGCTTCACTACTTCCTGTCTGTGCCCGCCTCCCGGTCTTGTTCCGGGAGGCGGGCTTTTTGTTGCAACAAACCAGTCATCAATGAATATGAATACTCATACATCCACACGCGAACTTTATCGCAATCGCGATAACAGCCCGCTGGACAGAGTCCAGATCCGACGTGTTGCCCCCTCCGTCTTCGCCGACCGCGAAGATGACAGCCGTTCGAAGAAATACCGCTTCGTTTCCTCCGACTCCCTGCTCGACCAGATGGAAGAAGCCGGGTTCCTTGTCATCGGAGCCCAGGAACAGCGTACCCGGAAACCGGACGGCACTCCCACTCGCAAGCACCTGATTCGCTTCGCCCACCGGGATGTGCTGGAACACAACCGTGACCAGCGCATCGAAGTGGTCATGATCAACAGTCACAACGGCAGCTGCTCCTACCAGCTCATGGCAGGCATCTTCCGGTTGGTCTGTACCAACGGCCTGATCGTCGGGGCACGTATTGCCGCCATCAACATCCGCCACATGGGCCATACCGGGGAGGATGTGATTGCCGCCAGTCTCCGGTTGGCCGGAGAAACGCCCCGTATCATTGACGACATCTATCGTATGCAGGGAGTCGAACTTCCTTACAAGCGTCAGGTGGACTTCGTTCATGAAGCGGCACAGCTGCGTATGGGAGACGACTACGAAGACAGGATACGTCCCGAAGCTCTTCTGTCGCCCCGGCGCTGGAACGACATCGGATTTACGGAGGGAGGCCCGGCTACCGTTTGGCAGTGCTTCAACCGGGTTCAGGAAAACCTGATCCGGGGAGGCGTTCCCTTGAAGCCACAGAAGGAAGGTGCTTATCGTCGTCGTTCCCTGCGGGCGCTCAACGGTATTGACGGCAACACGCGCCTGAACCGGGAGCTCTGGGATCTGGCCGACAGCTACACCCTGAACAACTGACCTGAGACGACCATGAGAAGAAAACATCATCTACGGTTGAAGCGCATGAGACAGATTCCATCCCTGACCGGACTGGAACTGTCTATTCTCCTGTACCTTCACGGAGACTTCGAACGAAGCGATGAGGAAATCACGGCAGAATGCCATGGTATCGAACAGGAGAGCGTCAGGCATGCCGTCCGTGGTCTGGCAGGGCGGGAATTCATCATCCGTACGAAGGAAGAGGAATTCCTGCTTCGTCCCGACTGCTGGCTGATTACCTATGCCGGACGGCAGGCGCTCAGGCAATGGGTATTCTCTGCCGCTCCGGCTCGTCGATCATCCCGGACAAGGGTTACCGCATGAGGTACGGCCATGAACATGAAAGGCATCATGATCGCCCTGGTAGTGCTCGTACTGCTGTGTCTGTTGGGGCCTGTCGTAGTCGGAATCCTGTCGGCTCTGGTAGCCGTAGCTCGATACCTGTTCGCCGTGCTGTTGATCCTGGGCGTCATCGCCTTCTTCCGCAAGTAACCCTGACAGGAAAGGAATGAGATATGAAGACGATTCCCATCATCGCGCAACTGCGTTCCACGAGCGAATACGATACGGACGCTCCGTACGTGTATCTGGAACTGGACGAGAAGCTACTGGCCCGGATCGAGAAGGCGGTGTCGCTTTACAGCAGTCATCAGAACGATCCTTCACTGGGGTTGAGCAAGCTGACGATTCACGGGCCGTCCATGACGGCTCTGGTGAACCTCCCGGAATTGACGGAAGAACAGCAGAAGTCTCTGGACGAAGACGAAAGCATCCTGCTGGCTTCGCCGATTCCGGAGACGGAACTGGATACACTGGAAAGCTGTATCCGGCTCTGTGGTGAAGACATCGACATCCTTGATGCCCTGTGTTTGTACGCCATAGCCTGTAACAAGCACACAAGGGATATGTACGAAGCCAATATCGGGGCAGTGCTGAGACACCTGTTCGACTCACACCATCACCCCGGAAAGGAGGGCTTGCCTGATGCTGACGATTGAGAAGTACAAGGGCACCCGCTTCTGGGCTGTCTTCCGCGACGGAGAGCTGTTGGCCGTGACCGTGTACAAACGAGGAGCTCAGGCCATCGTCAGGGCACTGGAAGGCAAATGTAAATGAATGCCTTCATTCAGCAGCTCTTCTTCATCATGAAGTCGGGCTGTTTTTTAGCTGTCAGGCATGAAAAATCCTTTGTGTTCAAGCTGAATATCAATGTGTTGCTTTTTGTTAGTGCGGAATTTAAAATTCCTTCATGAAACGCGCAATCATAGAAAGAATCGCCCCACTGGTCCCTCATCCCGATACATGGCTCCCCCCGGATCATGATGATCCCGTTCTCCAGGTCATCCCTTTGGAAATGGCGAATAAAATCAGGAGGATTCAGACCTTGCTGGGACGTCCCGATGCCGGCTGGATCATCGCCAGGTCATACGCCCGGGAAGAAATCATGCCCCCTGCCTGGTTCAAGGAACAGACAATACGCAGAACAATCAAACTCCTCATGGGCAAAGAAAACAATGCCGTCCTGATGGAAGCCATCGCTCTTTCAGGCGAGATGGCAGCAGGGGCACGCAATCTTATTCACGCCCTCCTCCTGAATGACGGATGCGATTACGATGAAATCAGTCGCATCAGCGGCATCTCCTAGGAGATTGTTCGTGCTCACGAAGAACTCTTCTTCAACGTCAGGGATCGCCGGGATGAACAAACCTACCTCTCCGGCATTGTCTACCCCAATGGAAGAATCGACGAACTGCGTCCCGATTATTTCGACGCAGCGGGCAACAGGGAATTGCTTCTCCGGACTGGATTCAACAGTACCGTCAGGCAGACGGCCTTCCTTGCCGGGCTGCAAATGACCAGCCCCTATGCCCAGGGAAACAATGCCGAGAAAACGGACAAGATCTGCCGGGACATGCTGGAGCGGGCCGCCATGGCAACCGGAATGGGCATAGCCAACAGCTCCCGGCATCCCCTGGGTCCTGTCATCAGACAGGTCGCCGTCAATGTAGCGCATCAGGTCAAGCCCGATGGATTTGGTCAACTGATCAGCCTCGGGGATACGATGAAGCAGGAGCTGGAACAACTTGCCCGGAACAAAGCGGAAGCTCTGAACCGCAACATGAACGACATCCCCCGGGAACCGGTTCCCCTCACCTCCAACCACGAACAATAATGAAGATGACGAAAATGCAGAAAATGAACCAGCTGCCTGTCCATGCCGTGATGACGACGAAGGAACTCAAGCAGCGAGGCTTTACCAACCAGGATCTGACCCGTGCCGGGAAAGAAGGTGTTCTTGTCCATTACGGGTACGGAGTCTGGGCTCGTCACGTTCCTCTCTGTCTGTATGAAGCGCTGAAAACATTCCAGAAAGAATCGCAGAGTTGCCACATAGGTGGACGAACCATTCTGCACCTTCTGCTCGGGGCGCCTAAACCGGAACGAATACAATTGTTTGATCACCGGGAAGCAGGAAAGTATCCGAATGCTTTTAATTATTCGGGGCGGATTCAGACAGTTCCATGCAGAATATTCAACGACGAATACTTTTTTGATGAATGTTGCGGTATCATCGAACGTGACGGACTGTACTGGTCTACTCCTGTCCGGGCATTGCTTGAGAGCATTGACATGATCGGGAATCTTGATGATTGCCGTATCATCATCCGGGCCATGGAGCAACTGAAGGAAATGGACATGGATGATCTGGGGGAGGTTCTGGAATGCTGCCAGAGGGAAAAGGTCAAGCGCTGGTTCTTCTACCTTGCCTCCAAGGTGTCGCGGGATTGGGCATGGGCTTGTACCCGGGACTCGGTTGTCCGGAAAGCTCTGTCGAACAGCATATATTCTCTGCACACACCGGGAACGTACGTTTCTGATTTCAGGGTCACAGTGCCGGAAGAGCTGGAACGGGAGTTCCCCCGGTATAGGCCTTTCGGGTTTTTCTGAATGTAAATGGAAGGTTGGACGGCGTTTTTTAAGAAACACCGTCCAACCTTCAGAAGTATTGTTGTCTTTCTTGATTATTGATAATAAATAACTACAGAACTCCCTGAACTACTAAGGGGGGAACCTGGATAAATTCATATTTAGTATATGAAATAATATAATAGATGGTATCTCCATTGTAGTAAATGGAGTATTGTAGTTATTCATTCATAGCTTGTTATGTCATATTTTTTCGTTTCAACAACCCCGGAGTTCTTTCTGGAGGAGGTACACCTGAAAGGAATCGCAACGATCCGTTTTTTCGATGCGCAAGTCACTTGGGAACAAGCGGGCCATTTCCTTGATGTCGTCGAGTTTAACCTTGCCTGACTGTGTAATCTTTCCGCTGCGTATGGGGGCCTTTCCATTCAAAGGCCAGTTATTCTTCTGAGCCTTCTTATAAATGTATCCCAGTAATGTACGTAGCCGGTCATGGAAGGAGTCGCCCGTCAGACGATTTCTGCATGAGAGGAAGTGTCTGACAAGTTCGCGAACACAACGGGCATGGTCGATTGTTACGGCAGGCTTATCCGGCTGGTCTGCCACGGCCAGTACGAGTAACAAGCGGTAGGCTATTTCCATGATTCGTGCCTCATGTTCTACTTCAGCATGATACGTCACACACAGGGCTTTCAGATCACAAATTGCATTTAGTACCTGTTCTGGCTCATCTACTCCAACTTCAACAAAAGAAATCGTATCCGATTCATCAACCATTATGGGTCGACGGGCTAAAATATTTTTGATCAAAGTGTTCCACCCGTTCAGGTCGGGGTCCGGATTTTTGTCTGGTTCATAGGTAACGATTTGCCCCCGTTCCAGGTCCCGAAAGCTTGATGAGACCAGGCAACGGGCCATGAAACCGGATTGAAGCATTCCTTCATCCCCCAGGACTTGTTCCATGGAGTCATATTGGGTTGCCCATACCAAGGCAAGACATGGACTGTTGACCCGGTCTCCAGATCGCCCGATACGGTCTGTTTTGATCGCATCGCCGCTGAAGCCGGCCAGATATGGTTTTTCTCCTGACAGATTGTTACCGCCATACCCCACCATGACTTTCTTGACTTGTTCACGAGCTTCGGATGAAGCTGACAATAAGGATTGGTCTGGTGAATCGGATAATTTTTGGACTAAAGCCTCCGGGGTAATGTCTTCAATGGTAATATCACCATGGCAGGCAAGCCGCCGCTCCAGAGAATGAATTTTGAGTAACAGGTCGGCTCTTTCTTGCATTGCCTCTTCCTGTAAATCCGGAGATGGTCGTGGCATTGAGTCCTCCAGTTTGCGGTATTGTTCATCGAGCCTCTTTTTTTCCCGTTTCCACAGAGATTTTTGTGTCGCCAGGGAATACTCCCTGGCTGTTTCTATTTCTGTGATGACTTTTCTCAGGTAATCCATAGGACGCGATTTTCCTACTCCGGAGCCTTCAACAACCAGTAAAAACAGATTGGATCGGACCCTGTTTCCGTTGAATTGCAGGGAGTAGACTTTCCCGAGACATCCCGAGAGCAGGCCAAGAAACTGAACTCCTACAATGTTTTCCGGTACGCGAAAGGCCTCGACAACATTTTGTACGGTTCTTTTCAGAACTTCCGGTAATAGTTCCGTTGGGAACGAAATATCGGGTCGCTGTGGTTCACAGGGCGGAATGAGCTGTTGCATGATCAGATGACCTCCTTTCCGATAGCCGTGAAAGAAAGAATCTCCCCGATCAAATAGTTCTGGTGGCTTATATTGGCCTCTCGAACATCCTTTTTACCGTTGGGCAATATTAAAGCGTGAACAGAAGCGGCAATACCTGCCAGGAGACTCGTCGCCTTGGCTTTCCCTTCTTCTCCTGCCTCGTCTGCATCAAAGGCCAAAAGGACATGCTTACCTCGAAAATATTCCGCCCGTTCAGGATTAAAACTCTTCACACCGTTAATGGAGACGATAGCAGGGAACTCTTTTTCAGGCATGCCCGAGTGAAGAATGGCATCCATGGCAGCGATGGCATCGGTTTCTCCCTCCGTAATAATGCAGTGGGTAGACCCAGGGATGGCATGAATGCCCCACATGGTTACTGTCCCGCAAACTTTCATGAAAGGGCTGTCAGTAGGACCGGGAATGGTGTAAGGATTCCCATTCATACTGAATCCAAATCGGGTGGCCCAGGGTTCTTTCAAGCGAGCTTTGACCCCGATATACTTTCCATTCTCGTCTGTATAGAGGAAGCAAAGCCCTCCTTCCGGGCTTAAGCCTAACGCATACCATGGCCTGGCGGCCATGTACATCAGGGTTTCTTCAGCGAAACCAAGAATAAGCGCCATTCGCTGGACCTTGAGGTGTTCTAGGAAAATAGCCATACGAAGGCTTTCACATCCCATTTCCTCAATATTGGTTAGAGGCTGTGTTTCCTTGGATATGACAGCCTTAACTGCGGGTTGTAACTCAGGAATTGCGGAGAAATCGTTATCCGACTGCATACTTTCCTTGATGAAATGGATGATGTCGGAATAATTCTCCTGCATCGTCCATTGCTTGTGAGCGCACACCAGGTCGAAAATTGTTCCTGCTGCATCGCAAGCAAAGCAGTTGAACAGAATAGTTCCGTCCTCCATGACGCTGAAAGAGCAGGATGGATTATGATCGTTATGAATGGGACAACAAACGGTCTGCTGATGCCCTGGGTGATTACTATAGAGTTCGTTGAGGTACAGACTACGCCCTCTTTCTTTATAGATGCGAGCCAAGGTAGCGTTGAATGCTGTCAGGTCTTTCTTGATGTTTTGATAGTCAATAAACATTGTGTTCTTTGTGGTTGCCCGGCAGCTGTGATCTGGTAGGATATTCGAGGATACCCATCCTTGGAACTCCGCCTGATCGCAGCATGCGCGGGCGGGGTTTCTTATTTTGCCAATTCGGTTTGGCGGTCAAGCCATGCGTGGACATCCAAAAGGCGGAACCTTTTGATTCCACCACGGCGGTTGTTCTGGACCAAAAAGTAGGGAAGTCCGCATTTTACGAGTTCGTCTACCTTCTTGGTCGAGATCTTCAAGTGTTGAGCCAGTTCGGCCCTATCCATGATATGGGCAATGCCGCCCAAATCTCGAAGTTGTCTCTGTGGTTTTGTCGGTGACATGTGCGGAGAATTGAATTTTCTCTGCAGAATGTCAACACGTCATATACTGCTAATAATAAGACGTTTGCAATGTTTATATATTGCGTTTAATTAAGAAATAGTAGGGTTTATTAGGCCTTTTACAGCGAGGAATATCCTCGATTTCTGAGCAAAAAGTGAACATAATGGGGTGTATTAATAGAATATGCGTTTAATTACGTATAATGAACATTATGAAATACTTGTGATGAATATGCTGATTTTGTCATACTGTAATCTCTCAGGTAGTCACGCGGGAATCGACACCACATTTTCTCGGTGCTTGGATAGGATTCGTCCTACTGGCGGAGGAGATCAGTGAGAAGTGCTCCGAAAACAACCGAACTTGCCTGCTTGGAAAAGTACCAAAAAATCCGATCTGATAAAATGGCACAAGCGTTATAATGGAAGTAAGCAGATCAGGACTATTGTAGATATCCCGAAGCATGCTCTGGAACTAGCATGTTGCGCGCTTACCTCGTCCACACACAAGCCAGCCCATTCCCGCATCCGTCAGGGAACGTGGAGTTCCCCCTATATCTCCTGCACGAGGCCATGGGATTGTGATTTTTTTCTCAGAGGCATCAACTTGAGTGTTATTTTGCAAAAAAGAAAGAATCTTTCCTATATTCGCCATTTGTTTCAGATGAAGGGGATAATCATTGTGAGATGATATTGTTTCTTCAACGCGATCTTGAAGCCACTTCAACCCCGGGCGACTTATTTCATGCCATTTTTGAATATAAGTCCAAGGAGCAAACCACGGGATCTTCTTTAAGAACGATTCAGAATCAAATTTATTGTATTTTATAAATTTCTTTATAGAATATTCCCATATAGGAGATATAGGTTCCCTTAGCCTATGCCCTTTTATCATTTGCTTTATGTCTTTTATCTCTTTATCAAATGGCTCTTTGCCGTATTTTAATATCAGCCAGAAAAGAGTATCGACCAAAATATCGGAAGTTATCTTGTGTTCATGTTGTAACTTGATCATCTGCTGATGCAGTTTTTCAATTTGTAACCAGCTATTAATAGCCAGATCCGCTTCATCTGGCTCATATCCTTCTTGGCTATGTAATTGACGCCGATATACCGCTTCTGGCTGCATACCGAATAATTCTGCATGACTCCATACATATGCTAGAAAGGCATTGTTCCAGCCATAACGGGGAGACCAAATACCCATTGTATATAAGTTGTATTCCTCATCACACCAGGAGTAGATAGGATCTTCTATTGAGGCCTTTAGCTCTATAAATCGGACATTAATTTCGTACTTGTCATTCTCGTTTTTGTGAAAAACAAATTCCAATGTTCCTGGGGGATGTTTTATTTCAGAAGGTAAACGGCTCGGTTTTTTGCTTCTTTGAATACGAGTATAATGACGGCAACAGATGTGTACAACAATTTGATGTGATGAGATAGAAGGTATTGATACTTTGAGGATACGCTTTCCTTTTTGAGGAGACTGTCGAGTCGAAGAATCTTCGAACTTGGCTTGGATGTTAAGGTTATGATTATAAAGCAATTCAATCCTGCCGGAGCTTTGCCCCATTACCACATCACATTCTCTTAGCCTTAATCTCCCTCCGCCGTTCTGTTCTGGGCAAGGAAATAAGATCGATTCTAATGATGGCCTTGTATCGTTGTCACTCATGAATAACTTCTATTGTTGATTTTGAGGCCGGATAGCAAAATAGCTTTCTCCCTCCTTGTCTGTTTTCGCTTGGACATAGTGCTTAAGCAAAATCTCCACGCTGTTGCCCATGGCTTTGGCAACAACTGAAGTATTCGGTTCAATGGCACACATGTAGGTCCCGTAAGAATGCCGTAGCCCATCTTTTTTCCATTCAATGCCTGCTTCTTTTAACGTCATGATATCCCGGCCTTGATTCCATTCCCGTTGCTCTCTCGTATCCCCCGCCAGCAGGTAGCCCGATTGTTTGCCTTTTTTCTGAAGCCACCATGTCATCCAGGCACGGAATGCTTCATTAACGGGGATAAGCCGGTCTTGGCCGGTCTTTGATTTAACATGCTCTATTTTCAGGAAACCGTTTCCAAGGGCTTGCCCTATTTCTCTCCATGTCAAACGAGTCAACTCTCTAGGGCGAACTCCCATAAATGCTGCCGTTATCAACCAGGGAATAGCTTTGGGACATACACCGATGGCTGTGTGAAGCAAGGATAAGAGTTCTTGTGGGGCATAGGATTCCCGGGTAGGCTCTTCAGCCTGAATAGGGGGAAGCAAGGCTATCGGATTCCTCGTGATATAGGCCCGCTTTTCGCACCAATTCAGGAATGTATTCAGGGCCGTTCTGTAATGTTTGATGGTTGTTTGAGACGGGAGGCCTCCATCTCTGCCAACCACAGTATCACGCAGGAGAGATTCGACTTCTTCAAGAACCTCTACGGAACCAAGTTCATCAATGTAAATAGCATCGGATAAATCCAACATCCTTTTCGTATCGGCCAGGTTGCGCCGACATTGCTTGACGGCGGTATCGCCCTTTTTGGTTTCAGCTTCTTTTTCTTTATAAAGGCTATATTCGTGGAACAGGTCTTCAATCGTTCGTCGGGCTATATCCTGTTTATGTTCCGCATCCATAGCGTATCGAATAGCCTCCTCTAGCGTTTGTGATTTCTTACCTTCCTGCATGCGCTTCTCCCGGTGTCTGCGCCAAAGGCGAATTGCTTGTCTCTCTGTTGGAGTCAGCAAAAATTCTGCTTCTTGCCTGACGACGATATCTGCGAATCGATTGTATGCTTCAATGGCTTCATCCACAGTACGATAAAAATGATTCTTCTTCACCCCGGCAGGAAGATCCCGTTTGATCTGGATATACCATGGGCTCTTCCTTTTGGGTTGATGGAGGATGTAGATGCCCGGAATCTGGATTTTTACTCGCTCATAGATATCCTGTGCAATGTCACCTGTTTTGTATGACGAGACCTTTCCCATGCTCATTACAGTACCAAAAACGGATCATAGAGGAATCTCTTTTTCTGACTTTTTTCTGACCATTGGCAATAAATCCTTATGGAATAAGCGATTCGGAATGACTGTTAATCACTAGGTCGTTGGTTCGAGCCCAACCGGGGGA
>OGPV01000687.1_pt1 | contig 25314 bp, 19 predicted proteins | sample 1553001 | NCBI WGS metagenome assembly OGPV01 (sample SAMEA2580268, study PRJEB22360) | human gut metagenome | biome: human gut; feature: human-associated habitat; material: faeces | place: Denmark | collected 2008/2010
CATCCGAAGCCGATCGGACGAAAGGACGTTTACAAACTCAATATTCACTTTTTTCGGAAACGCCGGATGGTTTTCCAGCGCCGGGCCGTATTTCGTCAGTTCAAACATTTCCACGGGTTCATCCAGGAAAATCACGCCATGCGGATTGCCCATCGATACGGGCGTCAGCTCGAACGTGCGCCCCAAAACCGTGATCGGCGATCGTTTCACCATACCGCGTCCCAGCAGGCACGGCACATCCTCGCAGGTGAGAATCGGCGCGCCCATATCCACACTGGCGCCCACGGCCACGCCGTCCTGCACCTGAATGTCAATGGTCTTAACCGCACCCATGGACGCAATGGTCACGGTGGTCTTGTCCGTCAGCTTGTGGTCGTACACATATTTTGCCACGCAGCGGATCCCGTTGCCGCACATAGCGCCCCGGGAGCCGTCCGCATTGTACATCACCATTTCAAAATCGGCGTTCTGCCCCTTCTCAATGAGAATGATGCCGTCGCCGCCGATGCCAAAGTGCCGGTCGGAGAGCCGCACCGCCAGCTGAGAAGCCAGGTCCCGGTCCATGGGCTGCCGGGTGCAGTCAAAGTAAATATAGTCGTTGCCGCAGCCGTGCATCTTGGTAAATTCCATCAGAAAGCCGTCCTTTCGTTAGCGAAAATCGTTGATGATCTTTTGCGCCAGGTCCGTAATCTTCAGCCCGGTGCGCATACTCTCCTTTTGGAGAAAACGGTGGGCCTGCAACTCCGTCATATCCTGGGTGTTCATCAGCACCAGCTTGGCATTAGAGATCAAATCCTCATCCGCCTCCTTACGGCGGGTAAAGCTGCTTTTGCTGGAGACCAGCACCGCCACCGTTTGCAAAAACTCCTGCCGATCCAAGGGCAGGGTCAGGGTGATCAGGTTGCCCATATATTCTGTTTTGCCGTTCTTCGACAGTGCCACCACATCAAAGTCCGCAGGCAACTGCTCTGCCAAAGTACCGGCACCCATATCCCGCAGCAAAGAGGCACAGATGATCACGCCGGCGTCTTTCTCACCGGCAGCGCCCAACGCGCTGGAACCCAGGGCACAAATATGCGACACCCGGAACCCCTCGCCAACCAGCAAGGCACGCAGGCGCAGTGCCACCTCTTTGTTCGGGTACGCAATAATGATGTCCTTCATCTTCCGCTCCCGTTCCCCCATTAGATAAAAGTTATTATACCATATAAATACGCCTGGGTTCAATACAAAATGTGCACAGTTGCGCCCTGTGGGGACAAAAATTTTTGTCTATTCTTTACAGTCCGAAAGATTTGTAACAATATACACAAAAATGCGACAAATTTTACAAATTCTTGTAACAAACTATACGAAAATCCCTTGATTGACCGGTGCCAATGTGTTAAAATGAGAATGACTACAACCGAACTGAAAAGGGAGATGATAGAATGGAACAACTTAAAGAAGAATATCAGCTGCCGGTCTACCTCTTCCACGAGGGCAAAAACTATGAAGCATACCGTTTCTTCGGTGTTCATAAAATAAAAAAAGGCACCTACGCTTTTCGCGTGTGGGCGCCCCACGCCGTGGGTGTGGCTGTGGCCGGTGACTTTAACGATTGGTCCGAAACAGCCAACCCCATGATCCCCATTGCACCGGAGATCTGGGAAGCGGTGGTGGACGGTGTTTCCAAGTATGACTGCTACAAATACGCCATTCAAACGGCGGACGGTCGCCTGCTGATGAAAGCGGACCCTTACGCCGTGCACCAAGAGACCCGACCGGGCACCGCCTCCAAGGTCTATGACCTGCCCAGCTACAAGTGGACGGACAGCGACTGGTTTGCCCGGCAAAAAGAAGTCTCTGTGCTGGACAAACCGGTGAATATTTATGAAATTCACTTTGGCTCCTGGAAGCAGCACGAGGACGGCACATTTCTTACCTACCGGGAAATGGCAGACACGCTGGTGCCCTATGTAAAGAATATGGGCTACACCCATATTGAGATGATGCCCATTATGGAGTATCCCTTCGACGGCTCCTGGGGCTATCAGGTCACCGGGTACTTTGCCCCCACCTCACGCTATGGGGTACCGGAGGACTTAATGTACTTTATGGACACCTGTCACAAGGTGGGGATTGGCGTGATCCTGGACTGGGTGCCCGCTCACTTTCCCAAGGACGCGCACGGGCTGTACGCATTTGATGGGGACTGCACCTACGAGTACAGCGACCTGAAAAAAGGCGAGCACAAGGAATGGGGCACCCGGGTCTTTGACTACGGCAAAAATGAAGTGCGTTCTTTTCTCATCAGCTCTGCCATGTACTGGGCCGATCTGTTCCACTTTGACGGTATTCGGGTGGACGCAGTGGCCAGTATGCTGTACCTGGATTACGGCAGAGAGCCGGGAGAATGGACCCCCAATAAGGACGGCGGCAACGAGAACTACGAGGCGGTGGACTTCTTCCGCCAGCTGAACAGTGCGGTGCTCACCCGCCACCCGTCCATGATGATGATCGCTGAGGAGTCCACGGCTTGGCCCATGATCACCATGCCCCCGGATGTAGGCGGCCTGGGCTTTAACTTTAAGTGGAATATGGGCTGGATGAACGATATGCTCCGGTATATGAGCCTGGATCCACTGTTCCGCAAGGGCAACCACGACTGCATTACCTTTAGCTTTTTCTACGCCTTTAGCGAAAACTTTGTGCTGCCCATCAGCCACGACGAGGTGGTGCACGGCAAGTGCTCCCTAATCGGCAAAATGCCCGGCGAATACAACGATAAATTCAGCAGTATGCGCCTGTTCTTTGCCTATATGATGGCCCACCCGGGCAAGAAGCTGCTGTTTATGGGCAGCGAATTCGGCCAATTTAAGGAATGGGCGTACAAAGAGGGACTGGACTGGCTGCTGCTGGATTACGAAAAGCACCGCCAGCTGCAAGCCTTCTCTAAGGAACTGAACCACTTTTATACCGCTCACCCGGCGCTGTGGCAGATTGATTACAGCTGGGAGGGATTCCAGTGGATCAGCTCAGACGACAACAGCAACTCGGTGATCGCCTTCCGCCGCATAGACCGAGACGGCAAGGATCTGATCACGGTATTTAACTTCACCCCCAACGATCACGAGGACTACCGCATCGGTGTGCCGGAAAAGGGCACTTACAAAGTGGTCATGGACACGGCGCTGAAAAAATACGGCGGCACCAAACCCCGGCTGTGCGGCACCTACAAAACGAAAAAAATACCCATGCACAATATGGAGCAAAGCATCAGCCTGAAACTCAGCGGACTGTCTGCCTTGTATCTTGAAAAAATAAAGTAAGGAGAACCACTATGGCACACAAAACAAATGTTGTTGCAATGCTGCTGGCCGGCGGCCAGGGCAGCAGACTGGGCGTGCTCACCAAAAACATTGCCAAGCCTGCCGTACCCTACGGCGGCAACTACCGCATCATCGACTTTCCGCTATCCAACTGCGTCAACAGCGGTATTTACACCGTTGGCGTACTGACCCAATATCAGCCGCTGGAATTGAACGACTATCTGGGCAACGGTCAGCCCTGGGATCTGGACCGCCAAAACGGCGGCGTACATATTCTCTCCCCTTATGAGGCCATCGGTGGCGCCGAGTGGTATAAGGGCACGGCCAACGCCATTTACCAAAACATCAATTTTATTGAGAAGTACGACCCGGAATATGTAGTGGTGCTCTCCGGCGACCACATCTACAAGATGAACTACGCCAAGATGATCGACTTCCACAAAAAGCACAATGCGGACTGTACCATCGCTGTGCTGGAGGTGCCGTGGGAGGAGGCCTCCCGCTTTGGTATTCTGGCTACCGACGAGGACGACCGTATTTACGAATTTGCTGAGAAGCCGGCCCAGCCCAAGAGCAACAAAGCCTCTATGGGCGTGTATGTATTCAGCTGGAGCAAGCTGCGCCAGTACCTGGAGCTGGACGAGGCAGACCCCAACTCTGCCAACGACTTTGGCAAGAATGTGATTCCCGCCATGCTGAACGCCGGCGAGCGGCTGTTTGCCTATCCCTTCTCCGGCTACTGGAAAGATGTGGGCACCATTGACAGCCTGTGGGAGGCCAACCTGGATATTATCAATCCCAATGTAGATCTGGATCTGTCCGACAAAAGCTGGCGCATTTACAGCCGCAACCCCATGGCGCCGCCCCACTATATCGGTAAAAGCGCGGTGGTGGAGAACAGCTCCATCAGCGAGGGCTGCGAGATCGAGGGCAACGTGGATTACAGCGTGATCTCCTCCAATGTGACCATTGAGGCCGGTGCCGATGTGCGTTACAGCGTGGTGATGCCCGGCGCGCATATTAAAAAGGGTGCCAAGGTGTATTATTCCATCGTGGCCGAGAACGCGGTCATTCAGGCGGACGCCAAGGTCGGCGAAATTCCCGAGCAGCTGCAAAACCCGGCAGACTGGGGCATTGCCGTTATCGGTGCAGGCGCTACCGTCACCGGCAAGAGGGACATTGCACCCGGTGAAATGATCAAAAGCGGCGAGGAGGTATAAGCATGAACGGAAAATCTGTACTGGGCATTATCTTTGCCAATATTCATGAGGAGGCGCTGGATACCCTAACGGCACAGCGCACCATGGGCTCCGTGCCCTTCTGCTCCCGCTACCGGCTCATTGACTTTCCCCTGTCCAACATGGTGGAGAGCGGCATTACCAAGATCGGCGTGATCACCAATGCCAACTTTCGCTCTCTGATGGATCATGTAGGCACCGGCAAGCCCTGGGACCTGAGCCGCAAGAACGACGGACTGTATCTGCTGCCACCGTTCTCCGTTAACTCCGCTACCATGTGGGGGAACCGAATTGACGCCATTTTCGGCAACATTCAGTTCCTGAACCAGTCCAACCAGGACTATGTGCTGATGAGCGACTGCAACCAAGTGCTGAATATGGACTACGAAAAGCTGTTTGACGCCCACGAGCAAAGCGGCGCCGATGTGACCATTGTCGGCGTGCACGGTGAAATGCCCACGCATGTTGGCTCTGTTTTGGTGTTTGACCAGGTGGCAGAGGACGGCCGCATTACCGGCATGAGCCTGTGCCCGGAGGGCCGGGGCGAAGTCTTTTACAGCTGCAACATCGTGCTGATGCAAAAAGCGCTGTTTGAGTCTTTGGTCACTGCCGCCCACAGCAAAAACGAAATTTCTTTCCAGCGCAATGTGCTGCTGAAGAATGTAGATCACTTAAAAATCCACGCTTACGACGCCAGCGACTGCTTTGTGGGCACCATTCAGTCCCTGCAAAGCTATTACGACATCTCCATGCGGGTGCTGGAGAAGGAGAGCCGCCGCCGTCTGTTCAATCCGAACAAGCCCATTTCTACCAAGGAGCGGGACGATATGCCCTCCCTGTACGGCCCGGATTCCGCCACCAAGAACTCTTTGGTGGCCGACGGCTGCATCATTGACGGCACGGTAGAGAACTGCATTATCTTTAAGGGCGTCAAGATCGGCAAGGGTGCCGTGGTCAAGGACTCCATCCTGATGCAGGACACGGTAATCGGCGACAGCGCTAAGGTCAACTGCGTGATCGCAGACAAAGATGTATCCATTAAGCACTCGGTAGAGCTGAGCGGCGCGCCCAACTTCCCGGTGTACCTGAGCAAAAAAACCAGAATTTAAGGAGGCATATATTATGAAAGTTCTTTTTGTTGCCTCGGAGGCACTGCCGTTTATGGCCTCCGGTGGGCTGGGCGATGTGGCCGGCTCGCTGCCCGCCGCCCTGCGCAAGCGGCTGATCGGCTGCCGGGTCGTTATGCCCCTGTATGACAGCATTCCTCAGGAGCTGAAGGACCAAATGCAGTTCATCACCTCCATCTCCGTGCCGGTGGCCTGGCGCCGCCAGTATTGCGGTATTTTTGAGGCCAAGCACAACGGCGTGATCTACTATCTGCTGGATAACCAGTATTACTTTAAGCGGGACGGTATTTACGGCCATTATGACGATGCAGAGCGCTTTGCGTTCTTTGCCCGTGCGGTACTGGAGATCATTCCCGCCATTGACTGGAAGCCGGACATTATTCACTGCAACGACTGGCAAAGCGCCTTAACGCCCCTGTATTACAGCTGCTATTATGCCAACCGAATGGGGTATGAAAACATTAAAACCGTATTCACCATTCACAACATTCAGTACCAGGGCAAGTACGGCGACGAGCTGCTGGAGGATGTGCTGGGCATCGCCCCGGAAGACAACAATCTCATTCTCTACGACGGACTGGTGAACTTTATGAAGGCGGGCATTGAATGCGCCAATAAAGTAACCACCGTGTCCCCCACCTACGCCAAAGAAATCCTGGATCCCTGGTACAGTTACGGGCTGGATCCCATTTTGAATCAACGCAGCTGGAAGCTGTGCGGCATCTTAAACGGTATTGACACCGAGCTGTACAACCCGGAGACGGATAAAATGATCTGGGCCAATTACAGCAGTGCAGACTTTGCCAACAAGGCCAAGAATAAAGAAGAACTGCAAAAGAAAATGGGCTTGGCCGTGCGGCCGGATGTGCCTGTTATCGGTATCGTTACCCGCCTGGTAGGGCACAAGGGCGTGGACCTGATGCAGGCAGTGCTGGAAAAGAGCCTGTGGGAGCGGGATGTGCAGTATGTGATACTGGGCAGCGGCGAGTGGCAGTATGAGAGCTTCTTCCGTGAGTTGCACGACAAGTACCCGGACAAAGTGGGCCTGACCTTGGGCTTTGTGCCGGATCTGGCACACAAAATCTACGCCGGTGCGGATATGTTCTTAATGCCCAGCAAAAGCGAGCCCTGCGGCCTGTCCCAGATGGTGGCGCTGCGCTACGGCACCATACCCATCGTGCGGGAGACCGGCGGGCTGAAAGACTCTATCACCGACAGCGGTGACGGCGAGGGCAACGGCTTTACCTTTAAGACCTATGACGCCTACGATATGCTGGGCGCCATCTACCGGGCAGTGGAAGTCTATAACCAACCCAAGGACTGGAAGGTGCTAGTACAGCGGGCGCTGAACTGCGATATGAGTTGGGGCAAATCTGCCAACGAATATATCCGTATGTACCGCTCTTTGCTGAAAGACTAAACACAGGCAAATAAAAAAACGAACACCGCACGGTGTTCGTTTTTTATTTGCCTTATTTTGTTTTCACAAAGGGATTAAAATGCTTGCTGCGAATAAACAACGGCACATATTCAATCACTAAGTTTGAATTTTCCAGGCCGTACCATTTGTCCGGCGAGCCTGCCATTTTTCTGATCTTGTACTTTAAGCGCACAGCCAGCTTTTGCAAATGGGATATGTCGCTTTCCGGCGCCAGGGTTTTACGAATGTGATAGAACCGAAAGCTGCCGGTGGTTGCGTTTTTGTAAATCGAATATTTCCGCACCTGTTGCGGCAGAGCGCCGGTGGCCACCAGATCTGAAATAATCTGACGCAGATACACATTGACGCGCTGGGGCACCTTAAAGCCTAACCGAATGGTGACAAAGAACACATAGTCGGTGCCGTAAGATTCCACCGTATAGTCTGAGGTGAACGGCTCATCCGTCACCTGAATGTGAATAAACCAGTAAGCGGAGGCACGCTTCGGTCCCTTATCTAAGATGGAATATAGAATATCCCGATCCATATACTCCGGATCACTGTTGTTGGTAATATAGACCAAATTCTCACAAATTTGCGGCACAGACGCATCCTGGCGCAAAGCCTGAAGTGTCGGCAAGTACTGCCGCATCTTCAACGGCACGCCCTGCATACGCTCCACCTGCGTGCCCAAGTACCAAGACAACATAACAACAAACAGCGCTGCCGCAATCAGCACGGCAAAATAGCCGCCCTTGAAGAACTTGGTTAAACTGGAGACAAAGAAGAACAGCTCTATAAATGCAAACACCAAACCGATAACCACAGCGGCAATCCGGCGTTTCTTTCTCTTAAACAAATAAACCGTCAGCAAAAATGTGGTCATCAACATGGTCACGGTAATGGACAAACCGTAGGCTGCTTCCATATGCGCCGCCGTCCGAAACAGCAAGACCACCGCGCAGCAACCCACCCACATAACGGAATTCACAAGCGGAATATACAACTGCCCTTTTGTTTGAGACGGATATGTAATTTGCATATGCGGCATCAAATCCAAGCGAATCGCCTCTGAAACCAGCGAAAACGAGCCGGTAATCAACGCCTGCGAAGCAATAATGGCAGCAACGGTACTCAAAATAACCGCAAAGGGGCGCATTTGCGGCGGCAGCATTTGAAAGAACGGATTCATACCGTCCATAGCCTGCAGCGCAGCATTGTCTTTGTTTGAAAGAATCCAGGCGCCTTGACCCATATAGTTCAGCAACAAGCACACCTTGATAAACGGCCAGCTGGTATAAATATTCTGCTTCCCTACATGGCCCATATCGGAATATAGCGCTTCTGCACCGGTTGTTGCCAAAAATACGCTGCCCAGAATCATAAAGCCGGCTTTGTTGTAAGGACTAAACAAGATGCGCACCGCATAAATGGGATTCAGCGCCTGCAAAATATACAAGTTACCGCTGATATGCGCCACGCCGGTTATGCCTAAAAACAGAAACCAAACCAACATAATCGGGCCGAATGCTTTGCCCAGCAAACTGGTACCGGCTTTTTGGCAGGCAAACAAAACAGAAATAATAATCAATGTAATCAAGATGACACGATTTTGGTCATTATTCAGCAGTTGGTCAAAAACAGAAATACTGTGCAAGCCCTCAATGGCCGTAGTAATGGTAACGGCCGGCGTGAGCACGCCGTCTGCCAGCAGCGCCGCACCGCCTAACATGGCCGGAATGACTAAGTACTTGCCATAGTTCTTGACCAAGCTGTAAAGTGCAAAAATACCGCCCTCACCGTTATTATCTGCCTTCATGGCAACCACCACATACTTCACGGTGGTAATCAGGGTTACTGTCCAAATAATCAAGGATAACGACCCGATGATAAATGCACGGTTCACCGTTTGCAAACCGCCGTTATTTTCGATAATAGACTTCAGCACATACATAGGCGATGTGCCGATATCGCCATACACAACCCCGATGGTTACCAGCAGCATGGCCGGTGTAACCACTCGCTTTTTCAACGTCTTTTCTCCCATAAGATACACGCTTTCTGCTTCTTAATGCTCAATTTTTATTTACATCCACTTTTTGCGCTTAAAGACGGCTACAAGCACGCCAACCACAAGCGCAGAAAGCACAATTACACTGATATATCCATATTTCCAGGTCAACTCCGGCATATTGCGAAAATTCATTCCGTACCAGCCCACGATCACCGTAAGCGGCAGAAACACGGCTGTCAACACGGTAAACAGCTTCATGGTCTCGTTCAGCTTTAAGTCCAGATAGGCCTGGTAAGCATCTCGCAAATGAACGATACTGTCTCGCAGCAGGTCCACATTCTCCCGCAGACGCACAGCCTTGTCCGTAAAGATCTTAAAGTACCGCAGATCCTCTCGCTCAAAGATCTCGTTCTCGTTCTCCTCCAGCGCCTCGCCGATGTCGATTAGCTGCTCATAGTAGTTGCGCAAGACGGACAGTTCCTTTTTCTTATGCAGCAACTCCATGTTGAAGTCCGAACCGGCCTTATCCTGAAGCACATACTCCTCCATCCGGTTGATCTCAAATTCCGTGTCCTCCAACGCCTTATTGTCACCGGACACCAAACTTTCCAAGAACGCATAGATCAGCTTTTCCAGCGTAATATTGGCACAACTGAACCGGTGAAGGGCGCTGATAAATTTGTTGCGGGTGGAGCAGTCCGCGTCGTTAATATCCACCAGCAGCAAAAAATTCTTTTTAACATAAAAGGCCAGGCAGTCCTCCCGGGCACGGGCATTGGCCGCGTCCGTAATCTTTAAGGTGCCAAAGCTGTAATCGTCGTACACCTCAATATTGGAGCGAAAATAGCGGTTCTCCTCCTTGCACTGCTGTACAGTAGAGGGACTAAAGCCGAACTTCTCATAATGGGCGTCCAGCTCCGCCAAGGTAATGTATGCCGCACACACCAAATTGGGGTCTCGGTCCTGCGGCTCAATGGTGGTCAGTTCGTCGCTGTATTGGTAAAACACTTGCCGTACCTCCCGATTTTCTGCTTTGTACCTATAAGTATATCCACTTTTGCCCAGCAGTCAAGTCAAATAAAGCATTTATGCCAAAATGCCGTAAAGCAGAATTTGGATGAACCGATCGTAACGATGCAAAAGTTCTTGCCGCTCCCGCTCCATTCCGGCCGTATCGCCCTCGGCTTTCAAATCCACCACCCGGTGCATATACTGGATCAGCAAGTGGTTATACATGACCCGCATGGTGCTGTAAAGCTCCTCATCAGATACATTCACCCTTTCATGGGCTGTATGAATGATCTCCAGCGTCTTATCTTTCATACATGCATCAAAACGATGCCTTTGTTCCGTGAGTCGGCTACGCAATGCTTCGTTGGTCAAATGCAGGCAATACCAAATCAGAGACAGTGCTTCCGGGTCATCATACCAAAAATCAATACGTTCCTTGTAATACACATGCAAATTGGTAGCAACACCCTGCTCCGGATCCGGCGAAAATGCACATATACCAGCAACCAGTCGATCCACAATGCGTTGCACACAAGCCACAAGCAAATCGTCCTTGGAAGCGTAATAATGGTACAGCTTGCCCTTGGAAATACCATTCTCCCGACACAGCTGGTTCAGATTGGCATTGTCCGGTCCCTGTCGGGCAAAGCTGCGAATCGCCGCTTCTTCAATACATTCTCGACTGCGTCGATTTTTTTCTTCCTGTTTCATAGATTGTCATTCCTTTATATATTGCATCTCTTCAAGCCGGTCCGCTCTCCCACCGCAAAATCCAAAGCACACATCCTATTATACTGCGTCACAGGATAGCGGCTAATTATTTATAGCATATTTTGTAACTTCTGTCCACTTTTTACCTCTCCGCGATCCTTTTGCCTACAACATACAGGCTGCGCCTTTTCATAAGGAAGGTTGAAAACGATCTTTCCCTTCGGCGCCATTCGCGGAGGTTCCGGTTCGTTTTTGAATCTCCTGTCATTTCGGAGCTTCGTTTTCTCTATAATCATTGCAAGAATGCAAATATCAGTCCGTTTTTGCGATAAGCAAAAGCCACCGCCGGCAGATTGCTCTGCCGGCGGTGTTATTTTTATCTTTTATTCTATTGCTTACACCACAATGCTTAATCGGCAAGCACATACTGCTCAATGGCCTTGGCTACGCCGTCTGCGGTATTGGCCTCTGCCCGGTAGCGGGCGACGGCTTTACATTCCGGCGCGCCGTTCTCCATGGCAAAGGAGTAGTGAGCAAAGGCAAGCATGGGACAGTCGTTGCCTGCGTCGCCAAAACTCATCACCTGCGCCGGCTCAATCTTCAGTTGCCGGGCAATACCCGCCAACGCCGCACCCTTGTTGGCGCCGGGAGCGGTACACTCCAATTCATTAGGCAGAGAGGAAACCACCTCCAGCCCCTGGCCCTCCAGCACAGACCGCACCCAATCCGCTTGCTCCGGGTTCAGATCATAAACGGCAATACTCTCTGCGCCTTTGTCCGCTTTATCCAGCAGGTTCTCCTCCCGATGCGCCTTGGCCATATACTGCTCCAAAACCGCATGGGGCAAACTATCACTGTTGTAATAAGGCAGACGGGCTTCTTCCAAATACATACCGCCGTCCCAATACACATTATAATACAGCGGCTGTGGCGCCAAGGTTTGCAAAATGCGCTGCACTGCCTTTGGTGGGATCAGCTGCTGGCAAATATGGGCATCGTTCTTCCGGTCATACACCGCCGCGCCGTTGGAGTAGATCACATAGTCTACAAAAGGCACCTGCGCCGTTACATGGTCAATAAAATCCAAAGTGCGACCGGTGGCAATCGCCAGGCACACGCCCCGGTCGTGGGCCGCCTGTAACGCCGCCACCGTGCGAGGACTGACGGTCAGGTGGTCACCGGACATTAAGGTGCCGTCTAAATCTGTGGCAATCAGTTTGATGGACATAAACACGCCTCCGTTCTTCAAATACCGGGCATATTATAGCAAATTCTTGCCCTATGCGCAACGCAAAGCCGGGAAATCCGCAATTTTAGTTGACGAAACAAAGAAATTGTGCTTTAATTAGAGTTTGACAACCGCTGCAAACGCCACGCAGCACCTTTTTCCAACAGATGGAGGGATTCGGTTATGAAACGATGGGGCACCATACTCTGCCTTTGTTTGCTGCCCATGCTGCTGTTCTCTGCCTGCGCAGAGGCCACGGCACAAGTTGATTTTGTTGCCAACAAAGATGTTAAAAAGATCTTTGACGATGTGCACACTGTAGGCTACATTTTGGACGACATTCGTAAGGTGGATTTCTACAAAGAAATGCAGCCCAACGACAGCTACACCAAAAAGCAGGTAAAAAGCACGAAGCTGGACACCACCGTAACCAAATATTACAGAAACGAGGACCTGGTGTACGCCGCATACGAAAAAGGCGGCAAACAGATGACCGAGTGCCACCTGCGCTCCACCCACTCCAACGACCTGACCGTCACCTATACGGACGCGGATGGCAAGCGCACCGGCGTGTCCATTCTCTGTGAGGACGATAAGGGCAGCTACCGTGTTACCTTTGACCAAGGGCTGAACACCCAATCTCCCTACGGTGCCGACCGCTTTACCATTTGGATCTCGCCGGAGGCGGACAACGCCACCTTTAACAGCGAATGTACCTACGAGGCGGTCTACGCCGACGGCAAACTCACCTGCACCCTGGTCAGCGCCAACTACTACGACAAAAAGGGCGGGTTCAAGCACTTTACCCACACCACGGACAAAAACGGCGTAACCCAGGAAAGCAGCCAGCCGATTTACAACAAATCCGACGCGAATGAGGCTTTGATCGGCGACAGCGTAGACATTCTGCGCCATGTGGAAAAATGGGACGGCGTAGAGGCTGCCCAGGTGCGTATGGGCACCCACGCCTTCAGCTACACAGAAAAGAAGGACATCACCTATTGGTACATTGACAGCCAAGTGCGCTTTCTCTTTAGAAATAAGGAAAAGGCCGCTGCTTTTAACGCCCGCTACGGCGGCGATGGGGTCAAGACCTTAAAGCACACGGACGCCCCTTACGCGGTGAACTTCTCCCGGTGTAATTTACAGATCGCCTCCGACTGTACCTTCCCCGGCGACCAGAACCTGGGCGAATTTGCAGTGACGGACTTTAAGAACAATCCATACTACAATGTAACCTTTGACGCAGACGGCGTGCTCACCTCTTTTCAAAAAGTAAAATAACCCAATTGGCTCCCCTTGTGTATGCAAGGGGAGTTATTGCGTTAAAAAGGCATTTAAGCGCGGGCGGATACTATCCGCCCCTACGATAAAGCCTTTACACAAGGGAGACAAAAAAGCAAATCGTAGGGCGGGGGCTTGCTCCCGCCGCAATTCTGTTTTCCCCGGTAGGGGCGGCAACCTGCCGCCCGCCAAATTCCTCCGCGTTTGCCTGCGGCAAATCAACACAACTTGGCTCCCTTATTTTTTAAGGGGAGCTGGCGCGCTTGCGCGACTGAGGGGATAAAAGCATAAGTAAATCCGCCCACTTTGCATACCCACGATGTAGGGTACGATGCCGCATCACCCCGTAAACGGCCGCACAATTTGTCAAAAGAATATACAACCGGTAAAACCCTGTATGCACCCGCGTATTCAAAAGTTGCGAAAGTATTAAATTTAAGCCCCATCCTTGTAATTACACCGGGGATATAGTATAATATTTCTGCTATAACACCTGACCCTGCGTCAGATAGAAACGGTGTACAAGTGAAGATTTTAACCATTGGCGATGTAGTCGCCCGGCAAGGCTGTGACTGCCTGCGCCAAATACTGCCCGGCTTAAAGCGAGAGCTGGGTGCCAAATTAACCATTGTAAACGGTGAGAACTCCGCCGTGGGCAACGGCATACTGCCCGGCAGCGCCCAGTTTATTTTTGACAGCGGCGCCGATGTGATTACCCTGGGCAACCACGGCCTGCGCCGGCGGGAGATCTACCCGATGCTGGAAGAGAACGAGTTTTTGCTTCGTCCGGCCAACTACCACCCCTCGGCCCCCGGTCGGGGCAGCGTACTGCTGGATATGGGCGCCGCTCAAGTGGGGATCATCAGCCTGTTAGGTGCCGCCTTTATGGAGCCCATTGCCAACCCTTTTGACGCGGCGGACCGGGAGGTACACCGCCTGAAAGAAGCGGGAGCGCATATCATTCTCATTGACTTCCATGCCGAGGCCACCGCGGAAAAGCGAGCCCTTGGCTACTATTTAGACGGCCGTGTGTCTGCCCTTTTCGGCACCCACACCCATGTGCAGACGGCAGACGAACAGGTGCTGCCCGGCGGCACCGGCTACATTACGGACCTGGGCATGACCGGGCCCCAGCACAGTGTGCTGGGAGTCAGCCCCCAGGCAGCCATTGAAAAAATGCGCACCGGCCTGCCTGTGCGCTTTACCAACCCGGACGGACCTTGCGTGCTGGAGGGCTGCCTGTTTGATATTGACGAAAAAACCGGCAAGACCCGCAGCTGCACGCGCATTAGGAGGTAACCATGGGCAAGAGGAGTTTTGCTCTTTTGCTGGCACTGGTGCTGACCGCCACCCTCTTCTCGGCGTGCACCAAAGGCACCACCGGCCAAACAGAGACCACCGCAAAGGCACAAACCACCTTTGCTACGGACAATGACAATTTCAAATTAAGCTACACCCAATCGGACAGCTTGGATCCTTTTGCCGCCAAGACCCAAAACAATCAGGTGCTGGCGGACCTGGTGTTTGAGAGTCTGTTTGACCTGGACGGCAGCTATACCGCCCAGCCCAACCTGGCCACCGGCTATGAATTTACAAACAGCACCACCCTCAAGGTGATCGTGCCCAGCGGTCTGACTTTCTCGGACAAATCGGCGCTCACCGTCGCAGACGTGGTATACAGCTTTGAGCAGGCCAAGAACTCCCCCGCCTACGGCAGCGCTCTGCAAGGGATTCGCTCCGCCACGGCAGAGGACAACAACACCGTTGTGTTTACCCTGCGCCACCCCTCCCCTTACGGGCAAAATCTGCTGACCTTCCCCATTGCCAAGGCAAATGCCAAAGGCAAGTTTCCCATCGGCAGCGGGCGCTACCGCTACAAATCCACCCAGAACGGTCCGGTGCTGGCAGCCAACGCGACCGCCGACTTTAACCCCCACATCACCACCATTCACCTGGTGAACATTGCGGCGGCGGACTCCATTGACAATGCTGTGAATATCGGCAACATCACCTATGCCTATCGGGATCTGTCCGAGAACAGCGCGAAGCGCATGACCGCCACCAAAAAGCAGATTAACCAAAACAACTTGGTGTATATCGGCTTTAACAACCGATCCGGTGCCTTTGCAAACGCCCATTTGCGCAAGGCCGTGAGCCTGGCGGTGGACCGCAACGCTCTGGCTAAGAGCGCCTATGCCGGCTACGCCACCGCTGCCCGCAGCGTATATAACCCCACCTTCGGATTGGCAGCCAGCACCCGCCTGTTTGCAGAAGCAGCAGACGCGGCAGCCGCCAAGCAGCAGATCGCCTTGTCCAAAGTCAGCGACAGTGCCTTAAAGATCACGCTGCTGGTCAATCAGAACGACAACCGGCTGGCCGCCGCCAATCAGATCAAAACGGCGTTGGAAGCAGCAGGTTTCACCGTACAACTGCAAGTGAGCAAATTCAGCGACTATAAGGCGCGGATTAAAAATTTAAACTATGACCTCTATATCGGCGAGGTCAAGCTGCAAAACGATATGTGCCTTTACCCCTTCTTCAGTACCGACGGCGCTGCCCGCTATGGCATCAGCCAAGACAAGGGCAGCACGGCCGCCCTGTACCGGGACTACACCGCCGGCAAAACGGAGCTGGGCAAATTTATGCTCTCGTTTAGCGAGGAAATGCCATTTGCCCCCCTGTTGTACCGCAAGGGGATGATCTGCTACTCCAAGTCCCTGAGAGGCGATATTCAGGGGCAGTACGGCAACTTTTTTGCCAATATAGAAGACTGGTATTTTGGATAAAAACGCCCCGGCGTTTGCAATAAATCACGGAGGATATATTGATGATTAAATTTGAAAATCCCAACGGATACATTGAGATCACCAACGCCTATTTCGCCACCCTTGTAGGGCGTGCCGCTCAGTCCTGCTTTGGCGTGACCGGTATGGTTAACGGCAGTGCTTACGAGTCCATCGTCAGCGCCATTAAGAGCAAGGCCACCGGCGAAAAATTCAACCAAGGCGTGTCCGTCAAAAGCGTGGACGGTCAGTTGCAGATTGAGCTGCACATCTCCGTCTCTTACGGTGTCAACATCACTGCCATTGTGGACAGCATCATCAACAAGGTGCGCTACACGGTGGAGGAAGCCACAGACCTGAAGGTCAACACCGTCAATGTGTATGTGGATGCACTGAACTAACCTTAGAATGGGAGAACATCACATGATGATAACAGGACTTATGTTCCGGGACGGGGTCATCTCCGGCTCAAACAACATTGCCAACAACCGCCAGGCCGTAGACGCACTAAACATTTTCCCGGTGCCGGACGGCGATACCGGCACCAATATGAGTATGACGATCGGCGCTGCCGCCAAGGAAATGGCAGTGCTGCCGGAAAACTGCACGGTGGAGGAAGCCTCCTCCCGCTGCGCCTCTGCCCTGCTGCGGGGCGCTCGAGGCAACTCCGGCGTCATTCTTTCGCTGATCTTTCGCGGATTTTCCAAGGCGCTGCGCGGCATGGAAGAAGCGGACGGCGCTGCCGTGGCCGCTGCCTTTCGCAAGGGCGTAGACGCAGCCTATAAAGCGGTTATGAAGCCTACGGAGGGCACCATTCTGACCGTGATCCGCAAGGCGGCGGAAGCGGCGGAGCAAATCGCCGCCTCCAATAACGGCGCCACGGCGCCCCTGGGCCCGTGTGCGGCCCCGCAAGGGCTGCCGCAGAGGAAGCTCTGGCAAAGACGCCGGAACAGCTGCCGGTGCTGAAAAAGGCCGGCGTGGTAGATGCCGGTGGGCAGGGCCTGGTTCTGATTTTCCAGGGTATGGGCGCCGTGCTTGAAAAAGGCACCGTGGTGCAGCCCATTGCCGGCAGCGCCGTTACCCCGGTACAAGCCCCGGACAAAAGCACCGTGGCCGCCGCCTCCGGTGAAATTGAATTTGGCTACTGCTCGGAATTTTTGATTGAAAAAGATCGCCACGCCCCCCAGCAGGATCCGCTGCGGCTGCGGGCGTACCTGGAGTCCATCGGCGACTGCGTTGTGGTGGTGGACGACAGCGATATTATCAAGGTACATGTGCATTCCAACTGCCCCGGCGATGTAATCCAGGCTGCGCTGAAATACGGCCAGCTGATCAATATTAAAATCGACAACATGCGCTACCAGCACCGCAATGCGGAGGAGGGCGTGAAACAGAGCGACACACCGCCCCAACCCACCGTAGTGCAACCGGAGAATGACTACGGCTTTGTGGCCGTATGCGCCGGTGATGGACTAAAGGAGCTGTTTACCGACATTGGCGCCGACACAGTTGTCAGCGGCGGGCAAACCATGAACCCCTCCACCGACGATATTTTGAACGCCATTATGGCCACCCCCGCCAAGACAGTGTTTGTGCTGCCCAACAATAAAAACATTATTATGGCTGCCGAGCAGGCCATTCCCCTGGCCAAGGACCGCCAGGTGCGGGTGCTGCAAACCAAAACCATTCCCCAGGGGATCAGCGCCATGCTGGTGTTTGACGAAACCCAGTCTGCCGACGACAATCAGATGGCCATGATGGACGCCGCCGCCCATGTGGAGACCGGTTCTGTCACCTTTGCCGCCAGAGACAGCGAGCTGGACGGCCGCCCCATTAAACAGGGCGAAATTATGGGTATGTGTGGCAGCAAGATCAAATTCCTGGGCGATGACATTGTAGACATTGCCTTTAAGACCGTTGACAAGCTGTTTAAGCGGGGCGAGCATGCCCTGGTGACCCTGATCTACGGTGCAGATGCCACCGAGGAACAGGCCCAGGAACTGGAAAACCGCCTAAGCGAGAAATACGGCAGCGATATGGAAATCAGCATTGTAGACGGCGGACAGCCCATCTACTACTTCCTGCTTTCTGTTGAGTGATATGGACCAGTTTTTAGAACGCGATATTCAATACCTGAAAGGTGTTGGCGACAAAAGAGCCCGGCTTTTTCATAAGCTGGGCATATTTGTCGTGGGGGACCTGGTGCGCTATTATCCTCGCACCTATGAGGATTGGAGCGTGACCACCCCTGCCGCCCAGGCGCCGGAGGGCACAACTGTGTGCGTGCAAGCCACCATGGTGACCCCCATGCGCACCCACCTGATCCGCAAGGGCATGACCCTCTACAAAGCGGATTTTACCGATGGGGAGACCCTGATCCATGTAACCCTGTTCAACACCAAATTCCTGGCAGAAAAGCTGCGTATGTACCAGGACTACCTGCTGCTGGGCAAGGTAGAGCGCAACTTCACCACCGTGCAGATGAGCGCACCCAAGATTGAACCGCTCACCGCCCGGCGGATCCACCCCATTTACACCCAAACCGGCAGCCTGAATGCAAATCTGATCGCCAAGGCGGTAGACTACGCCCTGGCACACATGGCGCCCCTGCCGGACACCCTGTCCCCCGCCCTGCGGAAAAAATACGATCTGGAAGATCTGGACACGGCCGTGCGCAACATTCACTTTCCACCAAATGCAAAAGCGCTGGAAGCAGCGCGGCACCGGCTGATTTTTGAAGAACTGCTGACCCTGACTGTCGGATTGAAAAAACTTAAGGGGCGCAAGCGCACCCCCACCACCCGGGTCATTGAAAAGGACTGCACCGCTGCCTTTGCGACCCGTCTGCCCTTTACCCTGACCGGCGCCCAGAGCCGGGCAGTGGCCCAGTGCATTGCCGACCTGCAAAGCGGCTATCCCATGAACCGGCTGCTCCAAGGGGATGTGGGCAGCGGCAAAACCGCCGTGGCTGCCGCTCTGCTGGACACGATGGTGCAAAACGGCTACCAGTGTGCCCTGATGGCACCCACGGAGATTTTAGCCACCCAGCACTATGCCACACTGCAAAAATTCTTTGCAGGCACAAACACCCGCCTATGTCTGCTCACCGGCGCCTGCACCGCCAAGGAGAAGCGGCAAATGAAGGCAGATCTGCTGGAGGGCAATATACACATTGCGGTAGGCACCCACGCGCTGATCCAAAATGATGTGGAATTCGCCAACCTGGGGCTGGTAATCACCGATGAGCAGCACCGCTTTGGGGTGCAGCAGCGAGCGGATTTGGCCATGAAAGGTGAAGAAGTGCACACCTTGGTAATGAGCGCCACGCCCATTCCCCGCACCCTGGCCATGATGATCTACGGCGATCTGGACATATCCGTGCTGGACGAGCTGCCCCCCGGGCGGCAGGAGATCCGCACCGATGTGGTCACCTCCGCCTACCACGCCCGGATCTTTCGCTTTCTGCGTGCGGCGCTGGATCGGGGCGAGCAGGGCTATATCGTCTGCCCGCTGGTAGACGAGGGCGAAAGCGAGATGAAAGCCGCCACCGCCTACGCCGCCCAACTCAGCGAAACGGAGCTGTTTGGCTACAACTTAGGGCTACTCCACGGCAAAATGACCCCCAAACAAAAGGACGCCGTAATGCAGGCCTTTGCCCGGGGCGATGTGCAGGTACTGGTAGCCACCACAGTGGTGGAAGTGGGTGTAGATGTACCCAACGCCACAGTGATGATCGTGGAGAACGCCGAGCGGTTCGGCCTGTCCCAACTGCATCAGCTGCGCGGGCGCATTGGCCGCGGCAGCGCCAAAAGCTACTGCATACTGGTCAGCGACGCCAAGGGCGATACGGCCCGCCAGCGGCTGCTGACCATGAAAAAATACAGTGACGGCTTCAAGATTGCCGACGAGGACCTGCGGCTGCGCGGCCCCGGCGACTTCTTTGGCAAGCGGCAGCACGGTCTGCCGGAGCTGCGACTGGCAGATATGGTGGAGGATATGGACACCCTGCGCCTGTGCCGGGACTGTGCAGACACCATTTTGGCCGACGACCCCAATTTGGACAAACCGGAAAATCAGCCCCTGCTGACGGAAACGCAGGATCTGTTCCGCCGTAGCACCACATAAAAAAGCAGACAGCGACCGATGAACAAGTCCGTAAAAAATGGGCAATAGAAAAAACAGCCTCCTATGATAGAATTAAAAAAGCTACCATAGGAGGCCTTTTTTCTGCTCTTTTGAATTCACTTTACAGAACACCATTTATCTGTTAAAATAGAGCCGTAAACTCTGTATTTGTTTTGCTATCTGTGAGATAGGGCGTATGAGAAATATGAAAAAACGTGTAAAACAGGGAATCGTCCCCTGTTTTATAAAGAAAGGCACATTTAAAGTGATTGAGAGGTGATTACATGCATAAATCTTGGATAATAATTTCAGCCTGTTTAATATTACTATCAAATGGAGTGCTTTTGCTTTATTGCGGTATCAACAAAGTGCATAATCCAGCAGTAAATTTTATTTGTTCAATCATTATAATTTTGTGTACGATCTTTTTGGTGATCTTCAATAACAGGCCGAATTAATCTTAACCTACACACTGATTCGCTTATTATTGGTGTGCATAAGACAGGTTTCAACCCAAATATGTAAAGTCTTTTTTAACAAAATCTTACGGTAAAAAATTATTGGCACAAACGGGATTTGGTTCAGCCTATTCTTACATCATCGACAGAATTATCACAATATTGAAACCAATTACAGCTAAATAAAGGAGGAATTCATATATGAGTTTAATGTCACTGCTCAAAAAATGAAAAATACCAAAACGATGATTGCTCGTTTTCAATATACCGAGCAAAGAAAGGTCGCCTATTTTCAAAAAGGATTTTGCTGGTTGATGTAGATGATTTTGAAAATACGAATTTTGATAAATTGGTTTCTGCAATCAAAACGGTCAATAAGAAAAATGATCTGTGCATTGCAGTTTGTGGTTCCAACCAAAATCCAGACGATCTAAAATCAAAAACGATGTATATGAGTGATCTCGAAGATGGTGTCTGCATTATCCATTTTGTCTATTATAGTGACAATCACCGTTACACATACGATTTAGACTTTAGCTACTACCAATCCAAACTTGTTAAAGACGCGATTTTAGAATTGACTGAGTAGCATTATTAAGCACATAAAACAGGGAACCGTCCCCTGTTTTACTATATAAGCAAACTGGAGTTTTAATATGATTAAGATATTTCTTATCTTGATACTGTTATCACTATTTTCTCTTCTTGTTGTATTACTTATAAAAGAAGTAAAAGAAAAATCATATCTTTCAGATCATCTTATATCTAAAATAATTGAATTTATCCTTGATGAAGATATGACATTCGGTATATTATTTATGATAATTATTTTGATAATCATCATTATTGTTTTTTAAGTAGAACTGGAGACGGTTCCCTGTATTGTAAAAGCAAACCGAATTAAAACCGAGCAAAAGCAGTCATCGAATCATCTGAACAAGTCCGTAAAAAATGGGCAATAGAAAAAACAGCCTCCTATGGTAGAATTCAAAATCTACCATAGGAGGTTTTGTTATGCCACGGAAATACAGACATATAAAAGACGATGAGAAAAAGCTGATTGAATATTAAACAGGGAACCGTCCCCTGTTTCACCCTGTTTTACTTAAAATTTAATTCTTCTGCCAATTCGGCTGTTTTTGTACTGTCTACACAATCCGGGGCAGTTCACCGAACGCTGCCTGCTTTTTTACTATAACGCTGTGGTAAAGGTGTAGCCCTGGCTGCGGATACTGTCAATGGCCTGACCTAAAATCTCCGCATTGGTGGGACTGACGGCATGGAGCAGGAAGATGGCGCCCGGGTGGGTGCTCTCTGTCACTTTTTGCAGCGCCGCTGCCGGTTCCGCTACATTTTGGGTATCCCAATCTGCATAGGCAAAGCTCCAAAAGATACTCTTGTAGCCCAGCTCCTGTGCCAGCGCCAGCGTGTCCTCGCTAAACTCCCCCTTGGGAAAGCGGAAGTAAGTCATCTTGTACTGATAATTCTTCTCCATATACCGGTGCAGCACGGTGATCTCCTCTGTGGCTGCCGCGCGGGTCACCTCGTCCATAGTCAGGTGGCGATAGGTGTGGTTGCCCACTACATGGCCCTCGGCAATCATGCGCTTGATCAGTGCCGGGTTTTGGCTGGCAAAGTCATAGGTCACAAAGAATATAGCATGGACTTGCTTCTCCTTTAGCGTGTCCAATATCTTGCCGCTGTATCCGTTCTCATACCCTTCGTCAAAGGTCAGGCACAACTGCTTTTTATTGTCCAGCAAGAAGCGAGCGCCCAGCGCACCAAACTGCTTTTGCAGCCGTTCCGGCTCCTGCGGTCTGGCGTGGTCGGCAATGTTGCCCGGCCCCCACACCACCTTTTCCTTGCTGTAGCTGCGGCTGCCCACATTGGTGGGGCGCACGGTGGTGTCCGCCGTTTTGGTTGCAGTGGTGGCAGAGGTGGTACTGGTGCCCGGATCGCCGGTTTGGTTCTCATTCTTTGCATTGCCCCGGCAGCCGGTAAACAGTACGGTGATCAGCGCTAAAGCCAGCAGCAAACTGCTGCATTTTTTGAGCATAAAAAACTCCCCTTTCAGCAATAGGTTGTGCTAAAAGGAGAGCAAATTCACCTGTTAAATTTTGATTAGCGAAAATTGGCGATGTTTGCAAAAACTGCAAATCATTCGTTAATAATATTCCACCCGGCGCGCAAAATGCCCTCATCCTTGCCAATGCGGTTAAGCACATTCTCAATGGCCTCATCGTTCTTCTTGGCGGCAGACACATAAGCGCGGATTTTGGTATTGCCGTCGTCCGTCTCCGAGGACTCCAAATTGTGCAAAATAATATCCCGCGCGTCCTTCAAAGCACTCATTAAGTGGGCGCGAATGTCCACCTCAAAGTTATCCAAACAGGTCACTGAGATTTTGTACATACACTCATCTTTGGCCCGCTTTTCTTTATCATAGCTGCGCAGCTTGTTGATCTTGTTGCTCAGCGGATGCAGCACCAGGTGCAGCACCACCACAGCCGCTGCCACAATCACCGCATACAGCACCTTGGGCAGGGTGCACAGAATGCCGATGGCCGCCGTGGTCCAAATGGTAGCGGCAGTGGACAGCCCGCGAATGTTGGTGCCGTCCCGCAAAATCAGGCCGGCGCCCAAAAAGCCCACACCGCTGACCACCTGGGCAGCCACACGGGTCAGGTCCGTGCTGTCCTGGTGGATCACAAAGGAAAACGCCGTGTAGGCATACGCCCCCACACACACGATCACATTGGTAAGTATACCCGCCTGGTGCTTGGTCCACTGGCGCTCCAGGCCTACAAAAAAGCCCAGAATAATGGCCAGCGCCAGTCGAATGGAAAACCCGGACAACGCCGTAATATCCATCAAATGCGCATAGCGTTCCATTTTAAATTAAGCCTCCGCTTTCTCCTCTGCCTCCTGGGCAGATTTTTGTTTTAAGTAAGCATTGATAAAGCCGTCAATATCCCCGTCCATCACGGCGGTGATATTGCCCATCTCGAACCCGGTACGGTGATCCTTGGCCAGGGTATAGGGCATAAATACATAGGAACGAATTTGGGAGCCCCAGGCAATCTCTTTTTGATCACCCTTAATGTCCTCAATGCGTTCCAAATTCTCCCGCTCTTTGATCTCCACCAGCTTGGACTTGAGCATACGCATGGCCACTTCCCGGTTTTGGTGCTGGCTGCGCTCAATCTGGCAGCTGACCACGATCCCGGTGGGAATATGGGTCAAGCGCACGGCAGAGGATGTCTTGTTGACCTTTTGACCGCCGGCACCGGAAGCCCGGTACACATCCATCTTAATATCTTCTTCACGAATCTCCACATTCACATCGTCGTCAATCTCCGGCATCACTTCAACGGACGCAAAGGAGGTATGCCGCCGACCGGAGGAGTCAAAGGGAGACACCCGCACCAAGCGGTGAATACCCATCTCGCCTTTTAAATAACCGTAGGCGTTCTCGCCCTCTACTAAAATCGTGGCGCTCTTAATCCCCGCCACATCGCCGTCCAGATAATCCAGCGTAGACACCTTGTAGCCATGGCGCTCGCCCCAGCGGTTGTACATACGAAAGAGCATTTCCGCCCAGTCCTGCGCCTCCGTACCGCCGGCACCGGCGTGGAAGGTCAGCAAGGCGTTTTTGCCGTCAAACTCGCCGCTGAGCAGGGTGGACAGGGTCATATCTTCCACGCGCGTTTCAATATCCTTAACCGAGGCGGTGCAGTCGTCCAGCAGGGACAGATCGCCCTCCTCGTCCGCCAGTTCAATCATCACCAGCGCGTCCTCATAATCGCTTCTCAGACTCTCATAGCCGGTGACCTTGGCCTTTAAGGAACCGATCTTTTGCATCACCTTTTGGCTGTTCTCCATATCGTCCCAAAAGTCCGGGGCGGCGCTCTCTTTCTCCAGCACCTCTACCTCGGCCTTTAAGCTGTCAATGGCCAGGGCTTCCTTTAAGTTTTCAATGGGCTTCTCGCTGTCCAGCAGCCGCAGCCGCAGTTCTTCAAATTCTACCATATCAACGCTCCGTGCAGTTCTCTGTATAAATTTATGATTATAACTGTAATATTATATATAAATCTCTGCTGCATTGCAAGGGCTTTACCGCTGATTTTACACCCGGGCACGGATTTTTGGCGGAATTGACGGTGCTTTCACACTTTGTTTAAGATATTTTAACCAAATCGTTGATTTATTGTGATATTCTAATGTATAATGATAAGAAAGCATATAGATCGAGGTACACAAAATGGCTTTGTATGAAAACAACAGCTGCCCGGTCTGCGGCAAGCAGTTCCAACCGGGTGACGATATTGTTACCTGCCCGGAATGCGGCACACCCCATCACCGGGCGTGCTACCGGGAGCTGGGACACTGCGCCCACCAGGCACTACACGGTGATGGATATGCCTTTACCCCGGCGGATTCGCCTGCGGAGCAAAAAGCAAGCGCGCCTGCCGACGATACCCACACCGCTGCCCCGGAGCAAAAAAAGAAATGCGTGGCCTGCGATGCCGAGCTGGACGGAGACGCCGTCTTTTGCACCCACTGCGGCGCTCGACAACCGGGTGCCGGCGAAAAGTATCGCCCGC
>OGPV01000702.1_pt1 | contig 25083 bp, 23 predicted proteins | sample 1553001 | NCBI WGS metagenome assembly OGPV01 (sample SAMEA2580268, study PRJEB22360) | human gut metagenome | biome: human gut; feature: human-associated habitat; material: faeces | place: Denmark | collected 2008/2010
CAATGCCCGAGTCGTCGTAGACCTCGTAGAGCTCGTCCTTGTCGCGCAGGTGTTTGGCCTTATTCGAGGCCTCAGCCTTTTTAATCTTGTCCTGCTTTTTGACCTTTTTAGTCGAGGATTCGTCCTGAGACGAACAGCCCGAAAGCAACAGCGCGCCGGCAGCCGCCTCGATCAGGCAGCGGCGAGACATCAACTTATCGATCATCAGAACCTCCCCAATGTTTTTGATACAGGCGAACCACCATACGTTCAAACGCACTGCGCGGCTCACCGCCCGCGCGCTTGTCCTCGTAGCATTGCTCAACACGGTCGAGCACCCGGCCAAGTTCGGTAAACCAGCCCGTCTTGTCGGTCGCCACAATGGGCTGCTGGCTCAGGATACGATACGGCAAGTTGGCGGTATAGGCATCGAGTCGCAGCAGCGCCACGATAAAAAACACCGCCGCACCCAACAAAAAGCCAAAGCCGTAAAACTGCTGCGGCAAGAGCAGAGAAACGGCAGTCGCCAGCCCGGCCACACCGGCAAACAGGCCCGAAGCCAGAACGGCGCCCTTGTAGTCGGTAAAGTACAGCAAGATGAGCATAACCGTATTGCCCACGGCATACAGGCCATAGCCCACGCACAGCGTGCGAAAATACCCGTGCATAAGGTTGTTGAAGCCCAGTGGCATGGCCGAGAGCACCGTGGTCTCGAGCGAGATGACCGCTGCCGTCACAAACAGCTGCTTGAGCGCGCAAAACCGTAGCTCCCGGTTGAGCGTGGCAAGCATTTCCTCCTCGGCCACCACGATGTCGCCCACCACGCCGCCGTCGTTAAACAGGCTGTAGTAGTCGCGGTAGCGCGGATAGAAGTTGACCTCGACCGACACCACAAAGTTGACGGTCGTGACCAGGATCGTCAAAAACGCGATGAGCGCCGGCACATCGTAGTAGGGCGCACCATAAAAGAAGCCCTTGACCTGCACGCCAATGGGACCGGCCCAAATAATCACCAGGTGCGCAAAGAGCCCCAGATTGGTTAACAGGCCCGTGAGCGCCAGCGGCATAAACTGATCGAGCCACTGCAAAAAGAGCCAGGGGCTGCGGTCGCTCTGAGGAAAATACCGGTATAGCAGAACCACGTCCCAGGCAAGCATGACGCCGTAGCCCAGAGCAATTGATGCCAACAGGCCCTCGACCGGCGGCAGCCCCAGCGCCAGCGCGGCCAGGGCGCACAGGCATGCCACGCCAATGGCCGCGGCAAAGCTGCACAGAATGCCGCGGTAATCCTTAATGGCCGTGAGGTAACTCATGCCGTTCCAGTTGACGATCATAATGTTGAACAACCACAGGCACAGCAGCCCCTGCAGCAGCGTGGCGCCCGAGAACAGCAAAAAGATGCCGTAGAGCACCGTGCCCGCAACGAGCATGATGGCATTGGAGCCCCAAAACGAGGGCAGGATCTCTGTCTCGCGCTCGGCAAAGAGCATGTCGGCCAAAAAGCGCGTGACCGGCATGGAGAAAAAGCTCGTGAGCGTAAGCGACGCCAGAAGCGTATAGGTCACCATGCACACCAGCAGATCCTGGTTGGCGCGGCCCACGTCCCACAGACCGCACAGCACCAAAATGCCCACCTGCAACAGTACGCCCAGCAGCATGGGGCCCGTGCACACGATGCCGGCGTAGCCATAGGCGCGCATCGTGGCAAACAGACCCTTGCGCTTAAACAGGCGCTTGAGCTCAAAACCGATTCCGGCCACCGGCTACACCTCCTTCTTGGGCAAATTGAACGCGCGAGCCGTCTCGTCGTACAGCGCACGATAGTTGGCGAGCATCTGCTCGTGTAGGTAGTAGGTCGCCACGCGACGCTGGCCGCGCTCCCCCATTTCCAGACGGCGGGCACGGCTCGCGCACATGCGCTCCATGGCATCGGCCAGACCCTTGCGATACATGGGCGGGCTCACATATCCGGCAACGCCAAAGTCGTCGCCAGGGGCGCCCTCGAGCAGCTCGCGGCAGCAGCCGACCTCGGTCGTCACGCAGGGGCGACGCGCGCCCAGCGATTCCAACACGCTCAACGGCTGGCCCTCCGAGATGCTCGTCAAAATGGTAAAGTCGAGCTTTTCCATGTACTCGACCACGTTGACGCGGCCGGTAAAGATCAAGTCACGCACGCCCAATGTCTCCACTAGCGCATGGCACTCGGCGCCATATTCCTCGTCGTCCACGCCACCCATAATATGCAGGCGCACGTGCGGCAGGCGCTCGTGCAACTCAAAGAAGGCATAGATCATGGTCTTGACGTCCTTGATGGGCGCCAGACGCACCACCGCGCCAATGTCCACCCAGCCGTCATCGGGCTTTAAGGGAATGTCCTTAAAGCGATCGAACTGAATGCCGTTGGGGATAACCAGGCATTTTTCTGCATCGCAACCCATGTCGATCTGCGTTTTGCGCGCGTTGTGGAACAAACTCGTCACACGAAAAGCGCGACGGTAGATTTCCTCCGAAAGCAGGTAGAAAAAGCGGATCCAACGGTCCTTAAACGAGGGCACCACCCAGTCAGCGCGAATGATCTCTTCCTCGCGTTCGCGGGTATAGATGCCGTGCTCGGTCAGCAATGCCGGCGCGTTATTCATGCTGGAGCCCAAACTTGCGAGCAGACCGCCGTAGCCGGTCGAGATGGCGTGATACACGTCGGCCACCGGAACCTCGCTGCCCAGCAGATAGAGCACGGGCAGCAACATCGAACGCATGGTGTGGAAGGCGTCGGCGAAAGGCGTATACGGGTACTCGGCCAGACACACGTCGCGGAAGATGTCCATAAACGTGCGGCTCTGCAAAAATGAGAGCGGATGCACGTGGCGGCGCTGGAAAATGTCGAACAGCACGTCCCAGTCCGGATTGGAGAGCGAGACCAGACGGCGCAGGGCCTCGCGCTCGCGGTCGTCGAAGTCGACTTCCTCCTGCTCGCCCGAAAGACGCAGGGCATCGTCCAGGAACACCTCGTGCACCTCGACGACGTTGCCGGGCAGATCGTAGACAAACTTGCCGCGGTCTTCGGCGTGGGCGCCAATCACCCACAGCACAAACTCGTGCTCGGGCATGGCCGTGATGTAGCCGTGCATCCAGGTGGACACACCGCCGTGCACGTAGGGATAGCAGCCCTCGAGCACCAAGCAGATTCTCATCGGTCGCCACCCTCCTTGCGCTCAATCGTCACGGTCTTATCCGTCGCTTTGACTAGGTACAGGTCGCCCGTCAGGTGTTTAATCTCGCCACCGGACGCCGTACCCGGCTCGCCGTTATTGGCACGGAACATAAGCCAAGCCTCGTCGTGGAAGTTGCCCAGGTTGAGCGTCCAGGCATCGTCGCTCGTATCCACGCTCACCGTCACGGACGAAAAACGCTGGATGGCACCCGAGCACTCCGAACCCGTCTGGTGGCGCAGGTCGGGCGCAGACTTGGTAAGCCAGTCCAGGTAGTCGGTCAGGCCGCCCTTGTAGACCTTCCAGCCCTCCTTAGCGCCGCGATCGGGATCCAGCAGGTCATCGGGATGCATAAAGTGAGTACTCACGTAGTGCATGTTGAGCTCGGACACCGCGGCCAGACGCATATAGGTGTCATCGACCATGCCGCCCGAGACGATACGCGGCTGCTCCACAATGCCATCGCTCGCCACGCCAAACTCCTGCACATACGGCAGATCAGTGCCATCCTCAAAATACGTACTGGAAATGGTCTTAATGCGCGGCACGTCGGTACCGATAATCTTGCGGGCGCGGGCCGAAAGGATATTCGACGGCGGCACGTAGACCGAGCCGTGCGCATTGGGCAGTACGTCGTCTTGGAAGGCGATAAGCTCGTTGAGCGATGCAACAAGCGTCTCTTTGTTCTTCCATGTCTTGTAGTCGTACAGCGTGCCATAGTCGGTGTCCCAGAGTGCCAGCGGCTGATGGTTGTAGCCGTGGAAGCCCAGCTCTCCGCCCATCTGCAGCAGCATGCCGCCAAAGTAGCGGAACTGCGTGGTATCGGCCTGGCGTGTGGGCTCGGTTTGGTTGACCACATCCTCGTAGTTTTCGATCATCACGCCGGTATAGCGAATGCCGTATTGCTGCGCGAGTTTTTGCAGGTCGGGCCACCACACCTTGGCATAAAAATCGGCGATAGAAAGGCCGTAGTCGCGTTTGACGTACGTGCCGTCGCCCGAGGGAACGGGGCTCGGGAAATCGTCCAGGTAAAACACCGCGCTATTGATGACCGGATAGGCCGTGGCATCGCCCAACAGGCTCACGGCCGCGGCATAGAAACCACGCATAACCTTGTCGTAGATACCGATATTGCACACCACGGTACGCCCGGTGCCGCAATCGCTCGACCAAATAAGCGGAGCACCCGTGTCGCCGGTTTTAGCCCACACATGGGCCGTCTCACGCAGCGAAACCGAAAGCGACGAATCGAAGGGATCCGATAACTCATAACGCTGGCCGCCGCCGATCATAAAGTCCTCGCTCGGCACGATGCTCTCTGCCGCCGTATATTCATAGCCGGCAGAATCGATGCCCAGCTTGGGACCGATTGCCTGCAGATAGCTCGAATTGTCCGGCGTCATGGCGAGCATCAGCGAACCGCCGGCGCTCACCCAGCTCATAATGTCGCTCAAGTGCGTACCGAGCCCATCGATCGAAGGCATCAGTAAAATCACGCGGTCGAAGGATGTGAGGGAAGGAATCGCATCAGCACCATCGGTGGCAATATCCACATCGCGGTGGGCAATTTTCATGTCGAGCAGAATCTGGTCAAACTGCTCTTTGACGTCCTCGACACCGTCCTGGTCCGAGTCGGTAATAACCAAGCACGTGGGCTTTTGGCCAAACATCGCCGAGCTTGCCGGCACGGCGTCGTTGGCGGCGAGCATGCCCAGCTTGTGCTGTCCGGCGCTGTACTGCACGCCGGCACGCTCCACCAGCAGCACGGCGGCCATGGCAATAAAGACCGCCCACACCACGAGGAGTCCCATCCAACGAAAGCGGCCTGCACGGTCACGGATATGTTGCACCACGCTCATCGGTCCTCCTCCCCGTCGCGCCAAAACGCCAACTTTTCGCGGTTGTCGGCGCTCAAATAAACATGTTGCTTGTCAATCGCATCGATCACACGGTGGACCTCGTCACCGTCGCGGCGCATCACGGCTAGGCGCAGGCAAAGCATCCAAACCTCCTGCTCCTCGGGCACGTCGAGCGGTCTTTATCTCGGGCCCCAGCTGGTCGGTCACGGCCTGCGCCTCGTCGATCTGTCCGACATCGGCCAGCGCCGTCGCGTATCGAATGCGCAGCTCAAGGGCGTCCTCGCGCTCGCAGCGACGCGCAAGCAGGCGCGCGTACTGTTGGCGCTGAATCTGAGCCACGCGCCCCTCGGCCAAGCCCGAGCCCAAGTATTCACCAAGAAAATCGCAGTATTCGTTGAGGTTTTGCGCGCTCGGGTCCGTCTTAAAGGCACGCTCCAGCTGCTGCAGCTTAAGGTCGGACTCCTTGGAGATCTGCGCCACCGCCGTCGCGGCATAGTGCGCCACCTCAACGTCGTCGTTAAGCTTAGCCGCCTGCAGCTGCGCCAGATACGCGTCGGGCTCCTCGGTGAGCATGGATAGCATTAGGCGGCGCCGGTATGCCGGGTCGTTGACGATGAGCGCCTCCTCGAGCGGCACTACGCCTGAATCGTCCTCACCACTCGGTACCGACATACTGCGATGCAGGTCATCGTTGAAGCGCAGCGACTCCAGCGCAGACTCTTTCAGCCCCTCGCCAAACACCGCGCTGCGGACCGATAGCAAAACCACCAGCAACGGGCCCCACAGCGGCACCAGCACCATCACAGCCAGCATGTGCCCGCGCACCGGCAGCAGGCCCAACTTCATGAGCGTCCACAGCATCAGGCAAACCAGCGCATGAATCAGCAGCAAGACGGCAGCAACGACAAGCGAGATCAAGCGGCACCCCCCTCACCGTCACCGGTGTAAGAGATGTGCTGCAGCAGCTCCACGATGTCCTCGCCGTCAACGGGCTCCACCGCAATATGCTTTGCGCTCAGGCGCTCGCGGATAATGGGCAGATCGCACGCCTTTGCCTGGCGCATAAGCAGGTAGAGCATGTCGCCGTCGACCAAGCCCGCCGCGTCGCTCTCGCGGATTGCCGACCCAATTGCGCCCACCAGCTCGCCGACAGGCTCCATGCCCGGTACCACGCGCAGGAGCAAAAAACTCCCCATCTTGCTATCTGCCAGCGCCTGCGCCGCCGCGAGCTCTTGGCCAAAGGCAGCCTGCTTGAGCACGCAAGTGCCGTCAACGCAGCGTTTATCCTGCGCCACCGCCTCATAATCAAAGGCACGGCCCAACGCGCTTTCGACCAGGCCGCACAAGATGCGGAACAGGTTTTGATAATAGAGGGTCATTTGGTTTTCGGCCGCACAACGCACAAAGATCAACACGGCGGGTGCCCCGTCGCGCTCGATCGTGTATCCAAACATGGGAAGCCCCGGCGTCAGCTCGCGATTCACCCACAGGTTCGAACGACCCCCGTCGCCCAAAAGAGGTGCAAGCTGCTCAAGCGTGAGCGAGCGTGCGGCATCTTCGGCAATCGCGGGACTTGCTGCCACCAGGCGTGCAAATGCCCCGCCCGAAACATGGTAGATCGCCACCGAATCGTTCTCGAGGATCTCGCCCAGAAGCTCGCAGCACTTGCGATAGATACCGCGCGGGTTGAGCACGTCGAGCTCCTGTGTCACGGCAAAGATCTTGCCAAAGCTGTCGTGGCGACCCACGATCTGGCGCCTGTACGCGCGCTTGTCCTCAATAGCGTCGTGGTAGAGTAGAGCTGCGTAAGGAACGTATTGCGGTTGCGCACGAGCTCGTTTTGATCGCGCTCCGCCCTAATGGCTTCGCTGTTGCGCAGCTGCACATAGCCGCACACGGCACCCACCACAAAGTACGCAATAAACGGCAGCCAGTTAGACGGCTCGTAGAACAGGCCCTGGAAGGTATAGCCGTACTGAGTAAAGTAGCTCGCGGCCAAACCCACCGACGCCAGCAGCGCCGCAACCAGGCCAAAATCCAAGCCATACAGCGTGCCGATCAGCACCACGTAGAGCAGGCGATAATCGAGCACGTTGAGCTGGGCCGATTGGGAGAAAAGATGCTCCAGCACCTCGAACAGGACCCAGGCAGCTGCCGTCTCCAGGCATTTAATAGGCAGCGTGCGCATTTGGATGCGGTCGATGGCGGCGCGCAAGGGGTTGACCTTCTTTGCGCGGCCAGCATCCCAACGCGCTTGAATGGTCGAAAGATCGCGCAGCAAGTCGTAGCGCTGAAACCAGCCATAACGCACGCGAGCGACGTCGCTGGCGGGCAGGGTGTAGCCGGCAGAATCGCCATAGGCAACGGCAAGGCCGGGGAACAACGCCTTGAGGGCGTCCCCCACCTCACCCGCCGCGTGATGGAAGGCATCGGCAACGTCGAGCGTCTCAAAAGAGGCATCCCAGCTGTCGAAGATACGGCGTACCAGCACCGCAAGCTCCTCGGCACACAGCAGGGGAAACGCCGCATCCTCCGCGCCCTGTAGAGCGACCGATCCGGTTGAGCACGCGTCGAACAGCGGCACCAAAAACGGGTCCTCCAGCGCGGCAGACGCGGTATACAGGAACGGCACGCGCAGGATCTTGGTCTGAACGCCCTCGCGAGCAGCGTAGTAGCGGCACAGGTCGTTGGCTGCGCGCGCGATAATTCCCTTGCCCGTTCGCCCCGCGGCATCGGCGGTACCCTCGGCACTCGCGGGCCCCGCTACAAACAGCAGTTGGACCCGGCGACCCGCGCACGCACGAAAGACCGAACGCAGCTGCTCGATATCGCCCACGGTATCGGTATGCGGGGTAAGGTAATTAGACAGGTAGACTACGCGGTCGAATTCATAGGCCTGCTCCAAGTGCTGGAGCAGCTCTTTCCACGAGGCATGGGGCGACGACTCGTCGCGGCGCGTGTCCTGCGCGGCTACGACCTGCACATGGTCCCCGGGGAACGCCTTGGCACAAAAGTCATCGTCAACATATGCGGTGTTGCCAACAACCAGCACCTCCATGGCATACTCCTCCCCTAATAACCACTTTTGTCATAGTCAAACATGCGTATTTTACGCTGTCAACGCGAGTTGGAACGCCTTTAAGGCTGTTTTAAGAACTTTTTAGGGAATGAGGGGACTTCGAGAGTGCAAAATGAGTGCCCAATCCTGAAGTATGCGGCAAATTGTTGATATGCCGACCACGCCGGATAGTAGCAACGCTTCTACCTGCGGTTTCTTTACATGAAAAGGGCGATGTGCTCGAGGGTTCCGAAATTTGCCGCATACTTCCGTCGAGCGTTTCCGGAAGTGCGGTGAAAAACCGAGATCTGTCGACTAGGCCCCTGTTTTAGGCATCCGCGACCTGCGGTTTTGTTGCCGAAATTCGGTTTATGCTCAGAGGTTTCCGATTTTTCCCCGCACTTCCGAAATACACGGTAAATAACCCACTGTCCCGAAGCGAAAACACGACAGCATCCAGTAGTCGCGAATACATCAAAGGGCCGTTGATGGAAAACCGAACAACGGCCCTTCTTTGTTATCGCCTCACTTAGAGTCCGGGACGACTGTGTCACTGAGGGCATTCTCTCAGACCGCCCAGTGACTCAACAATTCGACAAGTGGCAATGTGGCTGTTCGGTTCCAGCCTTCAGCTAAATAACTAGGGGATACCCTCCTGAAAGGAACCGTAAAACGATGGCTTGCATAAGACCGCTTTAAGAACATCTTCAAAGGATGGGGTGGAAGGGGGCTAAATTGCGAACCCAATCTGTGGCAGATAAAGTGGCCCCCACACTCCACCAGCTGCGACATTTTCAATAATGCCTCTTGCATAGGAATACAGGTCCTGCATACCGGTGCTAAGTGCTTCTCTGTCAAAAGCATCGTCATCTAAATCCGCAGGAGCGCGATATATGCCGGAGACGGATATTTCGGAACGATAGTAATGACCTTCATTGCTGGGTAGAAGCTCTATAACTAAATTGAGCTGGCGAAACCTGGTTCCGTTTTCGTCCGAAAATGCGCTGGTGATAGCATTTCTGACGTTGCATTCGACGCCAGACTTATTGACGCCCTCTTTCGGAGTCATTCCGCCATCAAATGAAAAACTATCCACTTTTCTAGTCACGCATGTAATCAGCGGAGATTCAATGCGTTGCTTCTGTAGCGTTTCCATTTACATCTCCAATCGAAAGGCATTCTCTTCTGCCAAAGGAGTCGAGTCCCTATAAGCCGGGGCTTCTCCTCCCTGTATCACCGAAAATTGTGATGTATTAAGTCCCGAGGTCGTCTCATCAGAAGAAAGACCCAGATATTTGCGAACCTCGGGGACGTCTCGAATGAGCTTCATAAGATTATTTGCGGTAATAGACTGTTGTGACGCCCCGTTCTCCCAACGAGATGCCGTTGGTTTTGAAACCCCTAAAAGCGACTCAAATTCATGCTGAGTTAAACCGAGATCAGAGCGCAAATCTTTAATATCGGAGGGAGAAAGAAGTTCATGTGTCTTGGCATATTGCGAAGCCAGCGCATGGGCGAGCTTAGTCGCCTCTGCAGCGGTCATTTCATCGTTGCCGCACTCACAAATATAATGCTCAATTCCTTTTACCGTTATTTGCTCGCCACGGTATGATTCAGACATTGGCGCCGTGGTAAATTGCATTTCTTTGCCACATTCCATGCAACGCATGGCTCCTCCTTTAATGAATATATCCATCGATGTTCGCAGACAAAACGTTCAAATGTGCATTGCCTTCAGAATCGATTAAAAACTTGACGTACCAATCCTCGCATTCAAAACCTCGGCACTCATAGACATCTGCGTAAACACCATGCAAAGGGCCATCCATGTCGAGCGCAATGGATTTTCTAAAGTCGCCAGGCTCCAGATAATCAAAAAGGTCAGCAAGGAAATGGTCGATGTCCAGATAGCCAAACTGGTTCATCAGGTGCCTGCGCACCCTACCGTTTACCATCATCTTTCCCAAACGAGCTAAAGACTTCGCTTCGTCAAGTGAATATGTCGGTCGGAGCTTGGTTCGATTCATAACCACCCCTTAGTTAGCATGATGCTAACTATATTCGTCTTGTAGCCAATTGGCAACCTATTATGGCTTTCAAGGCCAAGCACGTTGAAGCCATATTTAGCATGCATTCGGAAGTGCGGTGAAAACCCGAGACCTGCCGGCCAGATCCCAGATTTGAGACCTTGCGACCTGCGGTTTAATTGGCAAAAATCGGGGTGCGTTCAGCAAGTTTCGATTTTCCCCGCACTTCCGAAATACGCAGTAAAAAACCCACTGCCCAGAAGCAAATTCGGACAAGTGTCCTTCGGAAACAGCCCCCTAAACGCGAAAACCGCCTTTCGGCGGTTCCCACGGACCAAGCCGAACGTATCGTCGCAAGGCCTCATCACGCCTATTACTTTAAGGGAGAACTTGCAAGGCCGTCAATCCAATACCGCCAAGCTCTCGAGTCATATTTTGAGCCCCATCATGGATCAGCCATTCATCAAGGCAATCGTATCGGAGCGGTGGTCGCCGGCAAGTTCCATACCGACACGCTCCTCTGTCAACAGGCAATCTGTCCCGATCGTCAATAGACATGAAAGGCTTCACCGTCATTGCGGCACCTTAACAAAAGAAAGGCGGCCATCCCAAGAAGGATAGCCACCTTTCCGCAGGACGCGGGGCCCGTAGGCTACCCGCGTCAATACCGCTTTTAGATAGGCTACTAATTATTGATTCATAAATCAACGCTATTAATTTGAATCGAACGGTAACCCTATAGCCCAGGCCCGCCGTCCCCTCGTGGTGCCCAGCCCCGACGAGCTCGGACGACCCCTCGTCGAGCAGCCCGTTGAGCGTCTCATTAACGGGCTTCCTCACCAGATTCATTATGTCCTTGCGCAGCGACTCCTCGTCGACCGTTACGAGGTTCGCAGACACGGCCCGTGTCCCCTTCGTCTATGATTTGTTGTTTAGCCGCTAGAAATCATATGACGGGACGAGGGCCGTGTTCTGTCATGCAGTCGTCGATCTGCGGGGGAAATTATTCGTCACCAGCGTACAACCTTACTCTTCGTCACAATTCCCCAATGAACAAATCGCGTTTTCTATTCCGCGAAGGCGCTTACCAAACTGCCTGATTTCGCGATAGGCAGCCCTTTGGTCCTTTTCAAAAGTAGTCTCACAAGAAATAGAGATCGTGCTCTCAAATGAGCCAATCTCAACCGGGCAGATAGTCGAGAAACGTCTACGCCCGTATTTCTTTGAAAAGGAGACATTCACTTCAACAATGAAGCTCCCCCACAATCCTTCGAGATCCTCAAACCTTCCCAAGAGAATGTCCCTCTCATGTTTAGGAGGCAAAATTGCGTAGCCCCTATCAAACACTACGGAAGCATGTTTATATTCGAAAGAATCCTTTAGAAACAAGTCAGGAGAAAGTCGAAACGAAACATTGTATGCAGGCGCCTCTCCAATATTTCTGATAACAAGCCGCGCTAGTGAGGGCGAGACATCATCTGGCCGAATGAACATAATAATATTCGGAGAAGTTTGAATCACCAGGGCTCTAAAGCCCGCCCACGATGCAACGACAGTTGCTATGGCCACCATCGAACTAATCCAAATGGATACTATATCTAATTCACTCATTAATTGTCCAAACTAATAGCGCCGCCACATGTCGTATAAGAAGAGGCTGCGGCGCATATGCCGATAAAAACAAAAAATAACGCGGGTCCCCGACGCTTGAATCTCGCCGGAGACCCCCATAAAATGTTTGATGTTGGCCCGCTATGTCAACATCGCGCTAGGCTTTAGTTGCCGCTAAAGCCTAGCGAATCTTTACTTTTACGGCCTTCGCGGTCGTTCCGATCTTCCCGACCGAACCCGTTGCGCCAATTCGGCACTTCGGAATCTTTACGCGAATCGTCTTCAAAGCCATATATATCACCTCCCAACTGTTACAAAATGCTTTGCTCGCAAACTAGCGATGCTTGGCAATCTGATGCTTGACCAGCGTCTTCGCAGCCGCAGTCTTCGCGGCTTTACTCGTCGAGGAGCTCGCGAGCGTCTTGGCAGCAGCGCCAACCTTACCTCCATGGTGGGTAGTCATAATCTCACCTCCAATCTAGAACAGTTTGAATCTAGACAACTCAATCCTAGCATACTTCATTGCATCCATGTTCAATCAATTCTTGCTTTGTCTCAGTCTGTCTCATACAATATAACTAAGGAGAGGAGCACACATGAAGAGATCGGACATCATCGACTTAATCCGAGCGCATTCGGAACACGACGACATCGCCTTCAACAACGCAGCCACTATTATTGCGAAAGATTTTGAATCGTCCGGGCAACCCGAGCTTGCAAGCTACATCATGGCCCTCATTGCTAGGACACGTACGTTTGTGCCACAAGAAGTCACAGAGCAGGAATATGACTTCTTGGAAAAGGTAATCAGCAACAACACCTCGCTGCCCCTTCCCCAGGCCATCGCTAACGATATCCAAGGGCTGCTCAATGCTCTATCTAAAGATGTGGACATCAACACTGTCCTCTTTTACGGCGCATCGGGAACCGGCAAAACCGAAGCTACAAAACAGATAGCCAGAATACTTGGCTACCAGTTATATGCCGTTGATTTCAATCAAATCATCGATAGCAAACTCGGAGAGACGGCCAAGAATATCGCGAAGGTCTTCCAAGAAATCCACGATATCGGCGACGGCGCCATTGTCCTGTTCGATGAAATCGATGCTATAGCCTTAGATAGAATTAACCAAAACGACGTCCGTGAGATGGGGCGAGCCACAAGTGCACTCCTAAAAGAGTTCGACAAGCTGAACACGCGATCCGCCATAATCGCAACAACGAACCTTTACGACAAACTAGACCCGGCACTCGCCAGGCGCTTCGATGTACAAATTGACTTTAATAGATACACCCATGACGATCTCGTTGATATCGGCGAATCAATCGCAAAGAATCTGACCAAAAACAATCAGGCAATCAAAAACGACTCTCGGACCCTAAAAAAGGTGCTGCAGAGTTGCCCGGATCTGCCCTGGCCCGGCACACTCAAAAACCTCATCAAGACCTCCGTCGCGTTTAGTGATCCTCTTAATCCAAACGACTATCTCCGCAAGCTATATCAGCGTCTACATGGATATGAGCCTGATTCACTCGAGCTGCTTAAAACTCAAGGTTTCACTTTAAGAGAAATGGAAGTTTTGACAGGCATTTCACGAAGCACCATTGCGCGAACCCTAAAGGAGTAGCTCATGAACAGCTTAATCAGGCTCACTGGCGATTTTCAAACCGCAAGAGGCTCGCGACCGGGTCCCGCAACGCTCCCCGCTAAAGGCACGGTCACTGCAGAGAGGATTTCGCACATTCGCAAGAGCCTCGAAACCGTTCTGAGCAAATGGCCCAAAGATGCCATAATCGAAGACATCTTGGTATCCGTTGAATACCGTCAGATTGTCGCCAAGAGCAATCGAATAAAAGAGATGCTGAACGGCGGAAAAGACAGTGAACCAGAATTGTCTATCCGCGGCGCCCGTTATCTCGATTTTAATGGGAACCACCCAAGGCACCTGATGACTCATTACGTTCCCGAGGCGACCATCCGGTCAACTATTAGCAAGCTGCGTGAGTGCGAGCGAATCGTAGTCGATTATTTTGATGGACTGATGAACGCAGATAAGATGGTCGATCTGGTTAAAAATGATAAGCTCAAACAAAAATGGAATCCGGCCGTTTCACACACGCTCACCCGATCGGGCTTTGCGCAACTCATACGCGATTCCTATTACGTCAATGAATTTAGAATAGACAAGCCGCCAGCGGCTACCGACGAAAACGCAATCGTTACGCTATTTGAAACGGAGAGGGACCCGCAGGACCTATTTGAGGAGCTTCACATTGACGTATCCCCTGCAAACCTCTTGGAGAACAGCGTTCTATTAACCGAAACAGAATATCGAACGCTGCTCGAGCGCGCCCCCTATCTTGTAGCCATGTCGGTTATCGATCTGTCTTCTTACGCACCTATGAGTGACGAAGGCTCAGCCTCCCCCGCCATCAGCAGCCTCCCTGAATATCCCACCGATGAGCCCGTCATCGGCGTAATCGACACTCCATTTGAAGAGAAATACCCAACGTACTTCAGCAACTGGGTAGACTACAGAAGCTGCTTACCCGAAGGCATCAATCCCACTGCAGGCGATTATCGACATGGCACATGTGTCAGCTCATTGATCGTTGACGCTCAGGCCCAAAATCCATCGCTAGACGACCATTGTGGCCACTTTAGAGTTCGACATTTTGGAGTTGCAACCGCAGGCAAGTTCAGTTCGTTTACGGTAATGAAGCACATTGAGCGCATTGTTGCCGAGAACCAAGACATCAAAGTTTGGAACATCTCCTTGGGGTCAATGGAGGAAGTGTCTCGAAACTCCATATCGCCCGAAGCGGCCCTGCTAGACAAACTGCAGCAGAAATACGACGTCCTCTTCGTTGTTGCTGGCACTAACCAGGAAAATGGTAAACCCACATATCTTGGTTCCCCAGCGGACTCCATTAATGCCCTTGTTGTCAACGCCGTTAATAGAAACAACGAACCAGCGTCCTACACAAGAAGAGGGCCAGTCTTAAGCTTTCATCACAAGCCAGACCTCGCGTATTACGGAGGGGATAAGGGTGATGCTATAACCGCCTGCTGCGGGACCGGTGCTTATCCGGCTGTCGGCACCTCTTTTGCGGCTCCCTTAATTGCACGAAAAGCTGCCTATCTCATTTATAAGATGCACCTGAGCTGTGAACTTGCCAAGGCCCTGCTAATCGATGCTGCATGTGCGTGGACAAAACCCGAAGACATGGATCGACTTGGCTACGGCATCGTTCCCGTCCAAATTGAAAAGATACTCGAAACCAGTAACGACGAAATTCGATTCATGCTCAGCGGCGTGGCCACCGAACGCGAGAATTATAACTTCAACTTTCCTATCCCCGTTTCGGGCACATCTTACCCGTCCGTTGCGAGAGCGACCCTGTGCTACTTCCCTAAATGCAACAGAAACCAAGGCGTCGACTATACGGACACCGAGCTCGATTTGCATTTTGGGCGAATCGGAAACGACGGGCTAATCAAGTCGCTGCTGCCCAACGACCAGGGTGAGGAAAGCTGCACGACCGATGAAGAGAAGGCTCGGAAAAAGCTGCGAAAATGGGACAATGTCAAGCACATATCCGAACCGCTAACCAGCCGTAGTAAGCCCAAAAAAGTGTATACCAACCCAATGTGGGGCATGATGATTCGCAAGTCCTCTAGATATCAAAAGGGTTCGCATGATCCACAGCGTTTTGGCGTAGTGGTCACCATCCATAATCTAAAAGGTGAGAACCGGATTGATACATTCATACGACAGTGCTCCGCCATTGGCTGGATGGTAGAACGGGTCGAAATTGATAACGAACTCAAGATTTACGAGCACAGTCAAGTTGAGGTGGAGTTTGAGTAGGCAAAGCCCCCAGGCAACGACACCATAAGATATATGGCCGGCTTCACCCTCCAAGATTATCTACATTTGTGGCTAATCCAAATTGCGAGAACGAAGCCGGTCTCAGTATTTTCGAGCAATAACCCGATTCAAACGATATGTTCAGCACCCGCCCAATCAAATCATGCGAAAGAAGGCAACCACCATGAAGCGAGCAGACGAAGAGCCCACGCCTGAGGCCATTGATGCTGCGATATCTCAAGATCCATTGCGCCGGCATGGCGAGGTCGAAAGATTCCTGCAAATGCTTCTTGCTGTAGAACCTCCCTATACGATTCTCGTCAATGCCCCCTGGGGCTCAGGTAAAACGTTTTTTATAAAACAGGTCGAAAGAGTCCTGCGAATGGCAAATCCGGCGCTCGAGCAGGACACCGCAAAACTGGATTCGATATTTGGTGCCACAGCAAAAGATCTTCTAGCCAACCCATTTCTGCCCATTTATTTCAACGCCTGGGAAGATGATCATTTCGATAATCCAATCCTGCCCATATTGGCAACAATCGCCATGTCAGTAGACAAATCAACCGTCCATGGAGAGGTAGACCCCTGGAAAAGCATCGGCGATATCATCGAGACAACGGCCTCGGTATTCGGGCTAAACCTCAGCGTCAGCAATTTCGTTAAAGACTTTAACGGCGTCGATTTTCTCGAAAGATACAAAGAAGAGAAGAAGCTCCGAAGTCGAATAGACGAGCTCGTAAGAAACTATCTTCCCGGGATAGCACATCGAGCCGTCATTTTTATCGATGAACTTGATCGCTGCCGGCCAGAATTCGCTGTAAAGGTACTCGAGCAAGCAAAGACTTTGTTTCAGCAAGATAACATTGTCGTAGTATATTCGACCGATATTTCACAGCTAGCTAATTCGCTCGAAGGAGTATACGGGCCCAACTTTGATGGAGTTAAATACCTAGAGCGCTTTTATGATAAGCGTATAGAGCTAAACCCGGTAAAACCCGCCGACTATCTTTCGCTCAAGGGCGTTAATACGAAAATGGGATACGTTTTTGTAAATATAACGATAGAACTACTTAACTACAAAAAGGCTTCGCTCCGAGCCTGCAACAGACTGGCGGTATCAATCTCGGAACTCCTGAGCTACATTCTCAATTATCAAACTTTCTACGGAGTCAACGAGATATCGATTTTCCCAAAACAATGCCTCCTGCCAGTTCTCAATGTTCTGGCCTACTATGAGCCTTTGTCTTGGTACGAGGTAAGAGCTGGCAGAGGCTATGACGCCGTATACGAGCTTGCTTGCCACAGCGAACTCTTTATTAAATGTCTCGATAGCGCAATCGAAGAAGCATGGGGGTCTAAAAAGGGTGAATTCCCCTATAACCAAGGTATTGAGAATAGGCACAAACGTTTTATAGAAGACCTTTGCGCCTTGATATATACCGACGACAGACTGGATCCAAGAATCGCCGAGTTAAATAACGACGTGCAATATTTCTCGCCAATAGACCAATCACTCTTCCACCGTTTGACCCCACCATCGGATTAAAGCAAAACTCGTCGGGCGGAGGCCACTAAGACCGCGACGACCTCAGCCCGACGAGTACACGGAAAATAACAGCTCAATCGTTAACATATCACCCGTCTGCTTAAGTTCGCACCCAAGGAGACTGACATGGTGCGGCATAGCTGCTTCGAGCAACTTATGAATCGAAAAACCAATCCCGGGCATCCCCCCTGCATGTATCGCCCGGTCCTCTACGGTACCCATCCCAACATCCCCCAGAAAGTTCGCTGATGCTGACTGGTGTTCCCGTAATATTAACCCCAACAAAATATGTGCGGAGTGCTGGCCTGGAGCTGCCTTCGGACCCTATTGGCTGCTCACCGAGAGGCTCCGCTATGAAACGACCCCTTTACTACCTGCTCTGCGCGATCGCGTGCACGTCTATGGCCAGCGCGACGATGCCCATGGCAGCCATTGCGGAAGTCATCCAGCCTCGGACAACAGCCGAGCAGCAAGCGCAAGCCGACGCTACGAGCAGCGACACAGGCAAGGCTGAAGACGGCACCAACACAAATGCGACAGCAGATACCGTAGAGGACGGCACCGCAACATCCACCGGCATCAGCGCAGCCAACACGGAAGGCGCCAACGGCAGGATCTCCGCCAACGGCACCCCCGCCCCATCCTTGCGAGCCCAAACCAACCCCACACCCGAAGCAATCTCCACCACGTCACAAACCACCTACGCCCACTCCGCCACGGCAACCCAAAACGGCGTCACCTTCACCGTCTCGTGGAACGACGCCCCCGCGGGCACCGCGACGACCTTCCACGTAACCCAGGCCAACGGCTCATCCCAGGCCAAGGCGCGCATGGACGCGCCCACCTACTGGGACGGCGGCGGCCACGAAAGCGTCTGCGACCCGTCGCGCCCGGCATGGTCCAGCTACTACAGCCTGGGCTCCGCCGGCCATGACTTTACCTTTGACTTTACGGCGTCGGGCGCGTACCGCATCTACTTCTACTTTATGGACAACGACAGATACGACCCCCAAAACGACAAGGGGATCTACTACCTGCGCACCACGGCGGAGGTGACCGTAAACGACACCGCCCGCCCAAGCGTCACGCAGATCGTCAACAACGCCGTGGCCCAGTGCAGGCAGGAGACAAACGGCTCGGAATACGACATGGCGCTGTGGCTCCACGACTGGACGCTTGACCAGTTGGAGTACGACCACAGCCTCAACTGGTGCTCGGCCGAAAGCGGCCTCACGCGCCACCAGGGCACCTGCGAGAACTACCAGCGCATCTACTCCAAGCTCCTTGACGCCGCGGACATCGCCAACGGTCGCATCACCGGCAACGGCCACACCTGGAACGCCGTAAAGATCGACGGCAAATGGTGCCAGATGGACCTAACCCGGGACGACACCAGCGACAACTGGTACGGAGACCTGGACCAGCGCCATCTGTACTTTGGCCTAACCGACGAGCTCATGGCAATCGCCCACTCCGACCACACGGCAAACTACCAAAAGGATGACTACGCCTACCGCTCAACCGACCTGTCCAACAATTACTTTGTGCGAAATGGCAAGGCCGATGAATGGGCAGAGAAGTACGCTGACCGCATTCAGCAACACCTGGATGCCAAGGAAGAGAGCTTTTCCATTAACGCCGACAACCAGCTGTTTCCGCCCAGCATCTCGGGGATTCAGAACGGGATTGTTGCATATGCGATGAATCGGAGAGAGTGGAAAGTCCAAGCCGCCAAGGTTGATCTAACGGCGGCATCTAACGTCACGAAAGAATCGAACAGCAAATGGAGCGCTAAATACGACCTGAAAGCTAGATACAAAGCAACCGCATTAGAGAAGGTCATCGACGACGGCCCCTACCGCCTGGCGAGCTCCCTCGACGGCTCCATGGCCGCCGCGGCCTCTGCGTCGGGCTGCGGCCTGTCGTCGGGCGCGGGCGCGCTGACGTTCGAGCGCGACGCCGCCACCGGCCTCTACAGGATCTCCTCGGGCGGCATGCTGCTGACCGAGTCCGGCAGGTCGGCGGTGCTGGCCGAGGCGGACGGCTCCGCCTCCCAGCTGTGGCGCGTCTCGGCCCTCGGGGCGGGATACACGGTCACGTCCGCCTCCGGTCTGGCCCTCGACGTCAGCGGCGCCGACGCGTCGGAGGGCGACGCGGTGTGGCTCTACGAGCCCAACGGCACGCCCGCGGACCCGGCGATCCCCCGGGCGTCGACGGTCACGTAAAATTTCTTTCGCAAATTGACAGCTGAATACATCCGGGAAAGCAAAAGACATGGTCACCAGCCATCGGTATGATTCTTCGCGACCAAACAGAAGAAGACATAGAAAGGCTGGAGCCATGTCCGAGTCAATCGTATCAATAGACGAGGAGTCGCTGCGCCTCGACATCAAAGAGCTCGTCAAAAACACCGTGCGCGACGTCATCAACCGGCTCCTCGAGGAGGAGGCCGACGGGCTGGTGCTGCGCAAGGGCAAGTACATCGGCACGGTCAACACGAAGGACACCACGCCGGAGGAACTGTCCGCGATGATGGTCGGGCGCAACGTCAACTTTCAGGTGGAGAAGCCGCCAAAGGAGCCGGGCGAGGTCGTGCTCGAGGTCCCCAAGCTTCGCGGCGCCACGTTCCAGACGGCCGTGATCGAGCGCTACCGCAGGCGCGAGACCGGCGTCGAGGAGGCCATCATCGAGCTGCACCCCGCCGGCGTCTCAACCAGGCGCATCGAGGACGTCAGCCAGATACTGTGGGGTGCGGGCGTGTCCGCCGGCACCGTCTCCAACCTCAACGACAAGGCGTTCGCCTCGGTCGAGGAATGAAGGAACCGGCCGCCCGGGGGCGAGTACCCCTACGTCTTCGTCGACGGCGTGCACCTCAAGCGCAGCTGGGGCGGGTCGTACGAGAACGTGTCGGTCATGGTGGCCATCGGCGTGAACGGCGACGGGGACCGCGAGGTCATCGGCTGCGCCGAGGACTTCACCGAGTCGAAGGACTCGTGGAAGGAGTTCCTGCTGTGGCTGCGCGGGCGCGGCCTCGCGGGCGTCCGGATGGTCACCGGCGACAAGTCGCTCGGCATGCTGGGCGCGCTCGAGGAGGTGTTCCCGCAGGCCAGGTACCAGCGCAGCACCGTCCACTTCTACCGCAACGTGTTCGGCAAGGTCCCCGGGCAGAAGCGCGAGAAGGTGGCCAAGATGCTCAAGGCCATCCATGCGCAGGAATCCCTCGAGGCATCCATGGCCAAAGACAAGGTCGTGGCGTCCGACATCGAGGCGATGAAGCTCGGCGCGGCCGCCAAGGTCGTGCGCGAGGGCTGCGCGGAGACGCTGACCTACACGGCCTTCCCAATGGGCCACTGGGTCAGGATCCGCACGAACAACGCCATCGAGCGGCTCAACCGCGAGATCCGCCGCCGCACGAGGGTGGTCGGAACGTTCCCCGACGGCAAGTCGGCGCTCATGCTCGTCACCGCCAGGCTCAAGTACATCGCCGAGAGCGAGTGGGGCAGCAGACGCTACCTGGATGTATCGATGCTCAAGGAGGTTGAGGCGTAGGAAACATCACCGTTGCGCCGATGGCTTGCATGGGTGCGGCTGAATTTGCGAAAGATTATTGACAGTACCGAATTGAAAGTGCAGGCAACAATGACGGCATCCGCGACAACATCCAGTAGTCGCGGACGTACAGAGATGTCCGTCTTGCCTTCTGGGAGGCGCAGGGGAAATAAAAATCGGGGGGCAGAAGCGCTTTGGTACTCCCGCCCCACGAAACCCCGAGGAGTTTTGTTGCATACGATTAGTATTGCAAGGTTTTCTACCCGTAAATAAAACTAGGCCGAGGGGCAGTGGGTCCCGCCCTTACAAAACCCGAAGGTTATTACATCTGTGGGCGTTATGCCCGCTTCGGCAGCCAGATGTCAAACGAAAACGGGGCAGAACCGCTTGCGCAATCCCGCCCCGATAAGCCCGAAGGCTTTGTTATGTGGTGTTAGTTTAGCACCCCCACCGCCACGATCAAACGTTTCATGAAAAGAAGCGCCGCGGCCGCCGCGTTCTCCTGAGGAATCCCACAGCCCTCCACCGCGTCGAACAGCGATTTGAGCGCCGCCTCGCGCTCCGACCGGGCGGTCCCCTCGGGCACGACCTTATGGTATAGATAGAGCGTCGAGCACGCGTTGACCATGCGCTCCCCACGCAGCCACTTCGACCGGAGCCTCTTGGGAATCCCCGCCGACGTCAGCTCGTTCACGAGCACCGCCGGGGGGTCGCGCGCTCGCACCGCGCAGGAGCAGCCCGTTTACCGAGCACGCCCCGTGCGCGCAGAAATTTCGGACCGAACGCGCGTTTTTGAGGAGGTAGTGGATCTTCCGCAACTCCACGTCGTTCCAGCGGTCGGCGCAGAACTTCACCAGACCGGAGAACATGCCAAGCGGAACAACCTCGCAGAACACCCAGATAGGCATGTCGACGCGGTACTTGCGGACCGCCGAACCAACATAGGGGTCGTTCCTGCGGCGGTTGAGCTCGCCATTTACCAAGTCGAGCTGCGTCCTCGGCAGCGACTTGAGGTAGTCGCGCAGGACGGCGTAGCCGTCCTCGCCGTTATCCTCGGCAGCGGAGAGCAGTCGCACCTTCATGAAGTGCTCGATGTCGAGCGTCATGGGAAGCAGGGCATCGCGGAGCATGCGGTCGAGGTTGGAGAGCGCTTTCAGGTGGCCGAAGTCCAGGTTGACGTACTGGCCGGCTCGGGCACCGCCCTCGCGCCTGTCGAAGAGCTCCCGGTAGGAGTAGATGCGGAAGAACTGGCACTTCTCCCGCAGGTGCTTCGCAGCTTCCTCCTCGCTGCAGAGGTCGAAGGTTATGCCCTTTTCCTTCATGTGGGCCATCTGTTGCTCGACGGTCAGCAGGGGCTTGGGGCGCCGTGCGGCGTCGGCGTTTGCGGGTTGTTCGGTGCTGTCCATGCTGGAACCTCCCCTTCCTGTTTAGCGACCATTCTACCAGGGCGTTGCAACGTTCTTTGTGACCACCTATTAACGTTCCCGCATGGGCGTTGGTGCGCGGTCACCCATGTAGGTCGGAGCAGGTGCGCATCAGGCAAAACCCCGAGACCCACGGCTCCCACAGGGCGCGGCGGACCGCCATAGTACGCATATCGTCAGCGCGTGCCGCAACCCCCTAGGTTGTCCGCTCGTAGACTTCACCGCGCCCGAGGACCGCGTCGTGCGCACGGGCGGGGGCATCCTCCCCGCGAAAGCGACCCACATGTCGAGGAACGTGCAGATCGCCATCGAGCTTGTAAGCGCGGAGGGCAAGGTGACCACCCGGGAACTGGCGGAGCGGGCCGGGATATCCGGGACGACCGCTGCCGCCGTGCTCAAGGGCCTCGTGGGCGATGGCATGCTCGCGTGTCACGGCAAGAGCGAGCGCGACCCCCATCAGTTCTATTCCCTGCCGTAGACCCTTTCGCTCTGACTTTTAAGTAGCTTTTTGGCAATCAAGGCGGGAAGTAAGCGCATTGGTTGACAAGTGCCTTAAATCTGCAGGAACCCGCCATCAAACCGGCAGGCGCATCACACAAATAAGGCGCGTCGCAGCCGCAAGGCCGTGACGCGCCCTTTCCGCGCTTTTGAAAACGCCGCCCTGCTTGATAGCCGCCGCGCAAATTCGACCATCGAGAGGCACCGGCCTGATGCCAACGCCCAGTCAATATCGACGGGCGGGGACGTAGCCGCAGCAGTTGCACCCCCATGAAACAGGCAAAAGATAACCGATAAGCACCTAGACCGAAACGATGTTCTCTCGACTGCACTCCTTGCCGTCAGGATCCGTCCATCGCGTGACGACGGTGAACTTCGACGCGCAACCCATCGCTAAAATCATCCATTCGTCGAAGCTCTCCCCCGGCTGGAGCCGCTCGTACGGCTCCTTGTCCTGCATGAGGTCATAAGGTCCAGCCTCCCCCACGACCTCGCAGGTCACGTTGGCAACGGTAACCCAGCCGGTATTCGCCACGCGCAACTTGTGCTTCTTGGGACCGACGCTCACGTGACGGGCCTCGACCTTGGACTCCGAGCGCTTCCGCTCCTCTTCCGCCTCCCTGCGCAGCCGAATCTCGCTCAACGCGAGTTGGAGCTCTTTGAGCTTTCGCTCCTGCTCGTCCGCGCGCTTCTTGAGCCGGTTGTCCCTCACGTACGTGAAAACGGAGAAGCAAAGGCTGAGTGCGGCGACAAAGCCGGAAACTACGGAGACGACAGTCTCGACGGTCATCTCTTCACCTTGAATCCGAGCCCCTTGAGCTGTTTCTCGATGTCCTTCATCGCGGTCCTCGCCAACTCATGCCCCATCTCCTCGACAGTCGCATCGATGGCATTTTGGTTGGCTTCGATCAGGCTCCTTCGGGTGAAGGTGTGCCCGCAATGAGCGCAGGTAAACTCCCAGTCATCTGTGTAGTCCTCGCCAGCAGGCGGCTCATCGTGCGAAAACTCCACACAGCCACACGTCGGGCACGAGAGCTCAACATGCCTGACAACGTCATCCACGAACCATCATCTCCAATCGGGCTCAGATATGTTCGAATTCATCATACCAACAAGGGCGACGTTTCAGTCAGCGCCCAAAGGAAACTGCATCCCATGCCTTGGCGCTCTGCGCCCCGTCACTCATCTGGGCTGCCAAGACATTATCATGCCCGCCACCGGGACCCCCTTCGCGGTAGAAGTCGCCTGTGCAGAGCAACCAAATCATCTTGTCGAGCTTGTAGGCAGTGGCCTCGGGGTCCACGCCGCCCTTCCGCGCCGCGCGCGGCTTCGAAATGGCAACGAGCCACTTCGACCTCGCTGTCAGTGGTAGCGTAAAACTGAACAGTATTCAGTAGGCCGTTGACACAAACATCGACGAGCGGCTGCTGAACAAGCCCGAGGACCTGTTCAGGGCGATGCAGCTCGAGCTCATGGAGCTGCACCACGGTTCGCCCTCGACCGTCTTCTGCACGCAGTGCAGGTCGAAGGGCTAGGCAGGAGCCCCGAGGCTTTTCCTAATTCTAGGTGTTAAAGTCGATTACTGCCTGCCGTGGAATAGCCTCCACTTTTCGTCTTCGATGTCTCTTTCAATTGATGACCTCACTTTTGACAGCCATTCTCTGTGTTTTAAATATGCAACACCTGCGGGCAGCTGAGCAGCAATCGAGTCAATCGCCTCAATCTCCTTGCGCTTTGCTGGAATAAAGCCTTTTTCAGGGGACCCGCTCATTGAAGATCGACGGAGCTCCAAATGGTTAAACGATATCCCATCTTTATCGAGCGTCAGAATGAGGGTGATAGCCCTGACCCTCGCCTCGTCATTGCAATCGGACAAGGCCCAGCTAATTCTATAGAGACTATTTGCGTCGGCGATCCTTTCGCGGACGATATATTCCAGGCGCTCCCAAAAAATATCGCTCAAGAGCGCATTTGCGTCACGAACGGGAAACAAAGCGGCCATTTCAAACCTGCCGAGTGGTTCGCTCAGCGCTTCATCGATCAATGCTTTCAGTAGATTCCAAGCGCGATCGTCCTTGTCGGTCCAAAACGAGCTGATTCTTCGCAGGAGATCGTGCCTTTGACCGTAGTTGAGGTTGGCAGCGTATTCCAAAAAACGGTCAATCATTGAACTGTCAAGACGTAAAAGGCAGCGTAGGAAAGCGAGGTTAAAGTCGAAAGTAGGATATCCTTCAAGTGCAAGAAAATATAAATTGACAGCCGGTGAGGGATTGGATCCGAAGTACGAATCTAGAGCGGAGACGTGCTTCTCGTCTCCGCAGTTGCCGAAAAACCGCCAAACCTTATCATTGTGTGTATATTCGGAAAACCTAGAAGCATATTTGAGGATATAGCCCGGATGCTTTGGCTCGACTATCTCCAAATCTTCCAAGCAGAGATGCGTTCTGCCGT
>OGPV01000712.1_pt1 | contig 24917 bp, 18 predicted proteins | sample 1553001 | NCBI WGS metagenome assembly OGPV01 (sample SAMEA2580268, study PRJEB22360) | human gut metagenome | biome: human gut; feature: human-associated habitat; material: faeces | place: Denmark | collected 2008/2010
CGCCAGCGAAAGCGGTGGCAGCAAGCCCTACAGGCGATGCGTCCCCCGTCGCAGGAAGGTTCTTCTTTGCCTCCGCAGGCTCGGCCTTGGCGCCCGTCACGAGCGTTTGCTGCTTGGCTGGCTTCACCACGGGCGTGGCTTCCTCAGGGTTGGCCTCGGGCTTGGCCTCCTCGAAAGGCGCGATGACCGTGCTCTTGGCAACAGCTTCGTTATAGGGGGAGTCGACTACGGCATCGCCCGTGCCGATGGTTTGACCTGCCTCGTAGGAGATGCCGCGGCTGTACTCTTCCTCGTAGCGATAGTCAATGATCTTGCCGCCTGCAGGCGTCTGGATGATGGCGCCTTCTATCTCGATAGTGCCGATCGCCTTGCCGTCCTCGCTTATGGCAAGGGCGAAGATTGCCGCCGTATCTCCCTCAGCCGTGACCTTGCTGCGAACGATCGAGATGGTCGCGGGCGTGATGCCCTCGTAGGTCTGGGCGAAGATGCCCAGGTTCATGCCCCTATGCTCGGGGATGACCTCGCCGCTTTGGTCGTTGCTGTAGTGATCGGGGCCGTCGCTACCGGACTCGACATAGCGGGCTATAGCCTTGACAACGGAGTCGCTGATGTAGATATGGCCACCCGCGATGTTGGGCTGGTGGTTTCTGGTAGAGATCGCAGCTGAGAACTCTCCTTCTGCGAACGCGTCCACGATGGAACCATTTTTGATGACGATGTCGTCCCCGTCGGTGAAGAGTGCGATAGCTTGGCCGCCGCCCTCGCTTGTACGGACCGTCACGGTCGCGTGGTCGAGCGCAATGCCCTTGTAGCCATAGACACCATATTCAACACCGCTTGCGTTAAGGGAGGCGTCCGCGACCGTGAGACTGCCATCGGTGTCGACGGCAAGAGTTTCCCTGGAGCTCGCCTCGACCTGGCTGCCGCCCGAGATGTTAATGCCGTCGTCAGCCCAAATCGCCGCTTCTCCTATAGAGCTTGCCTCTACCTTGCCGCCGCCTTTGATGATCAGGTCACTGCCCGCGGCGATACCGTAACCTTCGCCTCCTTTAGCGATCACTGTGCCAGAGGAATCGATAGTGGTCTTGCCCTTGGATTGGATGCCTTCGGTACCGCCCGCTGCATTCACGGTGCCCGAGCCCGTGATAGAGAGGTCGCCCTTTGCCTCAATTCCGTCGGAAGCAGTGCTTGTGGTGTTCACAGTGCCTGGGCCGGAAATGGAGAGGTCGCCTGTGGATTTAATTGCATCGGCCTCGGCTGTCACATTGAGCTCATCCGTGCTATTCGAGCTCGCTATGTTCAACTCTGCTTTCTGGCTAGTGCCGTCCTGCGCCTTGATGGCGGCTCCGGTGTAATCAGGCTCGGTTTTCACGGTGTTCTTGCCCTCATAGGCAATGTTGAGCTTGCCCTCGGCCTTGATCGCGCCGCCGTTGTAGCCGTTGAGCTTCATGTCGTCGGCGCCGTCCCAGGCCCAGGTGCCGGCGTCGTCGCCCGCCGCGGTGCCGGCGTTGTACTGGTTGCCGCCTACATTGACCCATTCGGCGGCGATCGCGGCGCTGGGCACCATCAACGACCCCGCGGTTGCCACGGCGGCACCCCCGGCGACGACGCCCCACGTCACCTTGCGCCAGCCGCCCTGCGCGGTTACCACGCCGAAGCGCGCAGACGCCTTGGCGAAGCCGCCTTCGGTGCAGCTGCCTGTCCTGTGCATGTTGTCCCTGGCATTCATGACCGCTCCCCTCGTTCATGTGTTCGTCAGATGGAAAAATCGTATCGGGCGGGCACGGGAGGCGGTAGTGCCATACGGACGGGAAAATGGCCAAACTGCAGGCCAGGCGCCTCACCGCATAAAAAAACGCCGCCGCCCCGGGCAAGGGAGCGACGGCGCAAATCAGTGAAACAGGCGGGCAAGGCAGCAAGGCCGAAAACTGCAGCCCTTCTATTCTTCAGAGAGGAAATCGAAGACATACTGCGCTGCAGCAAGCGAGCCACCCACCAGAACGCTTTCGTCGACATTGTAGAAACAACTGTGCTGCGGATACGTTGCGCCCACTTCCGGATTACGAGCACCAATAAACACGAGCACGCCGGGAACCTTTGCCAGGTACTCGGTGAAGTCTTCGCCCGAAAGCGTACCCTCATAATGGCAAAGCGCCTCTTCGCCAAGAACCTTTGTAATGGCGTTTTGCGCACGTGCGGCGCAAGCCTCGTCGTTCACCAGGCACGAATTGCCGTACGTCCACTCGAACTTCGCGGTTGCGCCATACGAAAGCGCCACTTCTTCAACCACGTGGGCCATGCGCTCCTTAATGTAATCGCGCACTTCGGGCGTGAACGAGCGAACCGTACCCGTCAGGTACGCTGTGCCCGCCATGATGTTTCGCGCAACACCGCCATGGAATTCGCCAATCGTGATAACCGCGGGATCGAACGGGGAAACGTCGCGGCTAACGATAACCTGCAGCGCGTCGATAACCGCTGCGCCCACAACGATGGCATCGACACCCTTGTGGGGCATGGCACCATGCGCACTAGCTCCCGCAACATCAATGCGGAACCAGTCGCAATTCGCCATGCGCGGCCCCGCTTCGGCGGAAATGGTACCCGCTTCCACTTCGCTCCAAATATGAGCAGCATAAATGGTATCCACCCCATCGAGCGCACCTTCAGCAATCATCTTGCGCGAACCGACCGATATCTCTTCCGCCGGCTGGAACAAGACACGCACCTCGCCATGCAGTTGGTCGCGAATGCCCAGAAGCAGGTGAACAGCGCCGAGCATCATTGCCATGTGACAGTCGTGGCCACAGGCATGCATAACCCCTTCGTTCCGCGACGCGAAGGGTAGCTTCGTCTGCTCCAAAACGGGCAACGCATCCATATCGGTTCGAAGCGCAATGCGACGGCGCGGCTTGCCCTCTTCGTCATACGCATCGGGCGCGGTACCTTTGATGGTGGCAATGAGCCCCGTTCCCCCCGCTCGCACATATTCGATACCAAGCTTATCGAGCTCTTCGGCAATCGTGCGTGAAGTGGAGACCTCACGAGCGCTCAATTCGGGATACGCATGGAAGTGGCGCCGACGCTCGATAACGTAAGGCTCGAGCTCTCGCGCGTGGGCTTTCAACTTCTCGGTTACGTTTGCCGATTCGGTGGCATTTGGGTTGCTGCAGGTCATAATGGCCGCCTTTCGATTCTTCCCATCAGACTACCACGACTGGCACCTACGGCAGCATCGAAACAGTGCGCGTAACACTCCGCGTAACACGAGCCGGCGCAATCGGCACCCAGACGAGCGCAGCCAACACCTGTTGCAACGTATGCGGCTTTAGAAAAAACGATGAACACAAGCATACTTCTTAATTTTCGTTTACAATTCTGAACGTATTGTCGTTTAGCGGTCGAACTAACCCCATGAACGGGCGTTTACCGCACGGTCGAAAGGCGCATCATCCCTATGATGAAGCGAACCAAGATCATCTGCACCCTGGGTCCCGCCGTGGACTCTGAGTCAGCATTGAAAAATCTTGTGCTAGCAGGCATGGACGTTGCCCGCTGCAACTTCTCACATGGCTCCCACGCCGAGCATAAAGCGCGCATGGACCGCCTGAAAAAGGTTCGTCGCGAACTGGACGCACCCTGCGCCCTCATGCTCGATACGAAAGGGCCCTCTATCCGCACCGGCAAGCTTGAGGGCAACGAGCCCGTGCTGCTCCGCGCGGGCGACAACTTCTTCCTCACCGAAGATGACATCGCCGGCACTTCCCGCCGCGTGCATCAAACGTTCAAAGGGCTCTATAAGTATGTTGAGCCCGGCACCATCATCCTTATCGACGACGGCCTAATCGAACTCGCCGTCGATCGCATCCTGGGGTCCGATATCCAATGTACCGTTCAGAACTCCGGCATGCTCGGCGAATGCAAGCAGCTGAACCTGCCTGGCACCAACGTTCCGCTGCCCGTTATGACCGAGCAGGATAAGGAAGACCTCCTGTTCGGCATTCAGCAGGGCGTCGATTTCGTAGCAGCATCATTCGTAAGCTGTGGCGAAGACGTGCGTGCCATTCGCGCTTTCCTCGCAGAAAACGGCGGCGAAAGCATTCGAATCGTAGCGAAAATCGAAAACGCGCATGCAGTAGATCACATCGAAGAAATCATCGAAGTCTCCGATGCCGTGATGGTTGCCCGCGGCGACTTGGGCGTAGAGGTTCCCTCTAACCAGGTTCCGCACTTGCAGAAGAAGATCATCAAAGCCTGCAACCGCGCCTACCGTCCGGTTATCACCGCCACGCAGATGCTCGATTCCATGATCCGCAACCCCCGCCCAACGCGCGCAGAGGTTGCCGACGTGGCAAACGCCATCTACGACGGAACCGATGCCGTTACCCTTTCCGGTGAAACCGCCATCGGTATGTATCCAGTTCCCGCAGTACAAACCATGGCACGCATCGCCGAGGCAAGCGAATCGCATATCTACGACGAAGGCTCCATCCCCAACCGCAACGCAGAGCAGAAGAGCATTTCCGCTGTTGTTGGCTGCCGTAACCGCCGCAGAAAACGTGGGCGCTTGCTGCATCGTTACCCCTACGATGACCGGCCGCACGGCCCGCATCGTTTCCAATTACCGTCCGAAGATGCCCATCTATGCGGTAACCACTTCGGAAGAATACCGACGCTCTTTGCAGCTGAACTGGGGCGTTACGCCGCTTTTGGGCAAAGTTGTTGGTGACGCCTCGTACGTTCTTGAGCAAGCTCGCAGCGTCGTTGTGAAAAAGAACTTCGTGAACAAAGGCGATATCTGCGTATTCACTTTGGGAGACCGCACCACTTCTCCCCGCATCGGCCAAACGGGCGACGCTGTAAGCTTCGACCCAACTGCGCCTTCGCCGCGCCCCACCAACGTAATGCAGATCGTGCAAATCGGCGTTGAAGCAGAGGGGGATAACTAATGGAAATCAAAACCAACTGCTATGCCGCCGTCGATATCGGCGCCTCTTCCGGCCGCGTGGTAATCGGCGAGGTTACCCCGCGGGGAACCATCGAGCTTACCGAGATCCATCGCTTCGATAACATCCAGAAACGCTCCGGCGGTCACGACTGCTGGGACGTGGATATGCTGTTCCGCGAAACCGTTGCGGGCTTGGCAAAATGCAAAGAAGCAGGCTATGCGCCCAAAACCGTGGGTATTGACACCTGGGCGGTCGACTTCGTGCTGCTCGATGCCGAAGACAACATGCTCGGTGATGCGGTAGCCTACCGCGATGAGCGCACCAGCGGCATGTACGCCGTGGCAGATGCTATCGTTTCGCCTGATGAGGTGTATCGCCGCACGGGTATTCAGCGCCAGCCGTTCAATACCATCTATCAGCTGCTGGCGCTCCAGCGTGAGCACCCCGAACAGATTGAAAACGCTGAAACGTTTTTGATGATCCCCGACTACCTGGCCTTCCTGCTAACCGGCACCAAGGCCAACGAATACACCAACGCTTCCACTACATGCCTGATGAACGCACGCACCCAGCAGTGGGATGAAACCATCCTGGAGGCATTCGACATTCCGCGCAGCATGTTCTGTGATGTGGTCATGCCCGGCACCGATTTGGGTGCCGTCACCGCTGAAATCGAAGGAGCAATCGGCTACCCCACGCATATCATCGCGCCTGCCACGCATGACACGGGCAGCGCTTACCTGGCTGTTCCCGCGCGCGACGCCGATGCGGTGTTCCTTTCTTCGGGCACCTGGAGCTTGCTGGGCGTTGAAAACGAAGGCCCCATCACCTCAGATGCCTCCCGTTTCCAGAACTTCACCAATGAAGGCGGCTTTGAGCTGCGCTTCCGCTTCTTGAAGAACATCATGGGCCTGTGGATGATCCAGTCTATTCGCCGCGAGCTGAACGGCGTTTCTTACGTAGAGGGAAAAGACACCCATCAGCAAACCGACGAAGACGAGCTGCCCCCCTTCACGTATGAGGCAATCGAGTGGGGCTTCCCCGACCTCATTGCCCACGCAAAAGAGGCAGACAGCTTCGAAGCCCACGTGAACGTGAACGACGACCGCTTCCTGGCGCCTGATTCCATGATCGACGAGATTCGTCGCGCCTGCTTTGAAACCGGGCAGGACGTGCCCCAAACCGTCGGTCAGCTTATGCGCTGCGTATATGTAAGCCTTTCCTCCTGCTATGCGGAATCCATTGCAGAAATGGCATCGCTTACCGGACGCACCTACACTTCCATCAACATCGTTGGAGGCGGTTGCCAAGATGCATATCTGAACGAACTCACCACCCGCGCATGCGGCATTCCCGTGTTCGCCGGTCCAGTTGAGGGAACAAGCTTGGGCAACCTTGCCGTGCAGATGATCGCCGATGGCGCATTCCCCGACCTTCAAAGCGTCCGCGACGCTATCGCAACGTCATTCGACGTGAAGCGATTCGAATAACAGCAACCAACCTTTTAGGTACAGATAAGGAGCATTCATGACCACTATGTACGAATTGGCGCGCGAAGCGTATGCCAAGCAGGGTATCGACACCGAGGCAGTGATCGAAACCCTGGCAAACAAGGCCATCTCCATGCACTGCTGGCAGGGCGACGATGTTGTCGGCTTCGATCAGGGCGACGATAACGCAGCTTCCGGTGGCATCATGACCACAGGCAACTACCCTGGCCGCGCCGCCACCCCCGAACAACTCATGGCCGACTTCGAGAAGGCAGCAAGCCTGATCCCCGGCAAGAAGCGCATCAACCTGCACGCGAGCTACGCCATCTTCACCGAGGAAAACCCCTGGGTTGATCGCGACAAGCTCGAGTACAAGCACTTCGAGCCCTGGGTAACCTGGGCAAAGAAGAACGGCTTCGGCATCGACTTCAACCCCACCTTGTTCAGCCACCCGCTGGTAAAGGAAGGCCTTACCGTTTCCAGCCCCGAAAAAGAAGTACGCGATTTCTGGATCCGTCACTGCATCGCCTGCCGCCAGATCGCAGAGCGCATCGGCGAGGAAATGGACGACATGGTCCTGAACAACTTCTGGATCCCTGACGGCTTGAAGGACTATGCCGCTGACGCCTATGGTCTGCGCGCACGCCTGAAGGACTCTCTCGACGAAATCTATTCCTTCGAAACCCCACATGTTATCGATGCGGTTGAACAGAAGGTATTCGGCATCGGTGTTGAAGGCTTCACCACCGGCAACCAGGAGTTCTACGTATCCTACGCTGCCAAGAAAGGCGGCAACCATGTAGTGCTTATCGATGCGGGTCACTTCAACCCCATGGAAAACATTTCCGACAAGCTGCCCAGCCTGCTGCAGTTCTTCCCCTACGTGCCGCTTCACGTTACCCGCTCTATGCATTGGGACTCCGACCACGTTGTTCTGTTCGAGGATTCCATCAAGGACATCGCTGCTGAGGTTGTTCGCTGCCCCGAGGGCATGGACAAGGTCCTTATCGGCATGGACTTCTTCGATGCTTCCATCAACCGCATCGGCGCTTGGGCTACCGGCATGCGCGCCATGGAAAAGTGCCTGCTGTTCGAACTGCTGCAGCCTTGGGATCGCCTGAAGGAGCTGCAGGATACCTACCAGTTCTCCGAGAAGATGATCGTTACCGAGCAGTTCAAGACCATGCCTTGGACCGCGGTTTGGGACGAGTACTGCGCACGTCAGGGCGTAGTTGCCGAAGACCAGCTATGGGACGAGGTTAAGGCCTACGAAGACGAGGTGCTCTCCAAGCGCCAGTAAGCCTGCACATTTTTCAGCGCCCCTCCTCTCGAGGGGCGCTTTCTGCGCCTAGAAGGCAAGGTGGAAGCCCTTGCCGGGGCGTCCGGTGCCGAGGGAACCATCGTCGAAGCCTCTGGCACCGAGAAACCCTTGTCGAAACGCACCGGGCACCGGAAGGCCCTTGCCGGAAGGATCCGATGCCGAGATTCAACTCCGTAAACGCAAGTCGAATGCGTTTCGGAAAAGCCACTTACCCGAGCGGCTTTTCCGAAACCGATCATTCGGTACTTCAGAACGAAAGGACAATGATGGACATTATCGACAGTGCTATGGACACGCTTAAAAGCGGCGTTTCCGCAGCTCGCGGCGCAGTTTCTGGCGTTGCCGTCGAGCAGCTGGGCTTCGTGCGCGGCTTCCGCCGTCTGTGCGACGACGGTTGGAAGCAGGGTTGGCACGAGCGCAATGGCGGCAACCTTACCTACCGCATGAAGGAAGAGGAGGTAGAGCAGGCTCGCCCCTTCTTCAACGCAAACCCCGGCGAGTGGGTGAACATGGGCGTACAGGCAGATAGCCTGCGCGGCGCGTTCTTCCTTACCACCGGCTCTGGCCGCTATATGCGCAACGTCATGAGTGACCCTTCCCACAACATCGGCATCGTCGAAATCAATGACGCCGGCGATTCCTGGCGCATCGTATGGGGCCTGACCGACGGTGGCAAGCCCACTTCCGAATTCCCCACGCATTTCATGAACCATGCCGTGCGCATGGAGGCCACCAACAACGAGTGCCGTGTGATTTACCATGCTCATCCCATCAACGTCATTGCTATGACGTTCGTATGCCCGCTTGACGCACGCTACTTCACCCGCGCCCTGTGGAAGGCCATGACTGAATGTATCGTGGTATTCCCCTCTGGCGTTGGCGTTGTGCCTTGGATGGTTCCCGGTGGCGCCGAGATCGCAAAGGCAACCTCCGAACTCATGAAGAAGTACGAGGCAGCTGTTTGGGCACAGCACGGCCTGTTCGTTTCCGGCCCCGATTTCGACACCACCTTCGGCCTGATGCACACCATCGAAAAGGCTGCTGATGTATATCGTCGCGCTCGCCAGATGAATGGCGGCTCCGACGAATTCCTGAACACCATTTCCGACGAAGGCCTGCGCCAGATCGGCGTCGATTTCGGCCTCACCGTCAACGATGAGTTCCTGGACTAAGGCGGCACTTCGATGACTATCCGTAAAACTGCTGATGGGCGTACCATCTCAGGCTTCAAGATGAAGCTCTACCCGGGCTTTGCCGAAGAATACGAGAAGCGCCACAACGAATTGTGGCCCGAAATGGCCGACATGCTCCACGAATACGGTGGGCACAACTACTCCATTTTCATCGACGAGGAAACCAACATCCTCTTCGGATATATCGAGCTTGACGACCCTGAACGCTATGCCGAGTCTGCCAAGACCGATATCTGCAAGAAATGGTGGGATTTCATGGCAAGCGTCATGGAAACGAATGCAGACAATTCGCCCGTTTCCGTAGACTTGCCCTGCGCATTCCACCTCGACTAGAAAGGTAAAGCATTGGCGCTTTCCCAAGAACGCAAGGGAACCATGGCGGTTTCCCTGACCAACTTCCTTGACTCTGGCTGCATCGTAGCCAGCAGCCTTGCCCTTACCGCTTGGGCAGCTGCATTCAACTTCGGCTCCGCCTGGACCGCAATCCTGGGCGCCATCGGCGCAAACGCTTTCGGCGCAGCTGTTGGCGCGCTGATCGGCGGCTTCCTGACCGACAAGTTCGGCCGCACCACTATTTATAAGTACAATCTGCTGGTTTACGCTGCCGGCGTATTCATCGCCATGGTTGCCGTGAACCTTCCCATGGTCGTAGTGGGCGTTGTGCTGTCCGGCCTTTCCGTAGGCGCTGGCGTTCCCGCCTCCTGGAGCTATATCTCCGAAACGTCTACCTCCACGAAGCGCGCTTCCAACATCGGCATTAGCCAGTTCGCATGGAGCTGCGGTCCCGCCATCATCTTCATCCTTTCGCTGGTCATGAGCTTCATCATCCCTGGCTTCGAGTCTGATGGCACCACCCTGCTCCCCGCAGGCACCTACGGCCCGTTTGACGGCATGCTGGCAACCCGCCTGCTGTTCCTGGTACTGTTCATCGTTGCCCTTATCGCCTGGAACCTTCAGCGTCAGCTGCAGGAATCCGCCGATTGGGCCGAAAAGAACGCTGCTGCCACCGAGAAGCAGTCTTTCGGCAAAATGATGGCAACCGCTTTGAAGAACCCCGTGAACGTGAAGACCATCATCTTCCTGGTTGCCGTGTACCTGACCTGGAACCTGGCCGCGGGCACCAACGGTCAGTTCATGCCATACCTCTATGCTGCCGCAGGCAACATCGATGCAACCGGCCAGAGCCTCTTGGGCGTAGTTCAGTGGGTACTGGTTGCCGTCTGCTCGCTGGCAATCTTTAGCCGCTTCGGAGACATTGTCTCCCACCGCGTGCTGTTCGGTGTCTCTGCGCTGTTGGCGCTGCTGTCCTGGGTTGCTATTGCCGTATTCGGCCTTGCTATCCAGAGCGGCGACACCGAATCCATGGGCTGGGTTCTTTGGGTATACGTAATCTTGTGGGGCATTTCCGCCGGTTTCTCCGCTCAGTGTTTCTACGCTCTGTGGGGTACCGAGCTGTTCCCCACACAGTATCGCGGCGGCGCTCAGGGCATCATGTTCTTCTTGGTTCGTGGCGCTTTGGGCATTTGGTCGCTTGTGGGCGTTGGCGCAATCATGGGCGACATTTCCACGAACCCTGCCGGCTTCTTCCCTGCAGCTGTCATTATGTGCGTCGTTCTTCTTATCTCCCTGGTTGTGGGCGTTATCTGGTGCCCCAAGACCCAGGGCAAGACGCTCGACCAAATCACCGAAGAGCGCTACGGCAAGATCGAGTAGCTTTTCATCGCGGCATTGCCGCACATTTTGCATAGCACACGAAATGGACGCCCTAGGGCGTCCATTTTTTATTGGCGCAATTATGGAGCATTAGGAATAGTAGGTTTTCCTTTTCTCTTGAGAATAAAGATACTTGCTCCACTTTTTCCCAGTTCAATCACTTAAATACGAAGGAGGACAACACGAAGATCTCCGTTCGCAACCAAATCAACGACACCGTCAGAGAGGTCAAAGAAGGCACCATCAACGCCGTTGTGGTTATCTGCCGTGGCACCACAACCCCATCAAAGCAGATATCACCATGGAATCGGTAAAGCAGCTGGAGCTTGCCGAAGGCAAAGAGTGCTATGCGGTAATCAAGGCCACCAATGTCATATTCGCAACGAAAAGATCCCAAGCATTTCCGCTCGCAATCAGATCGAGGGCACTGTTGTTGCCGTAAAGGATGGCGCCGTTAACAGCCATGCGACCATCGAAGACGAAAGCGGCGTGCGCATTTCTGGCTCCATCACTAATGAAGCTATCGAGCAGCTGGGTCTCAAGGAAGGCGGGAAGGCGGCAGCCATCATCAAGTCGACCAACGTAATGGTGGCCGTAGGCTAATCCCCAACACCGCATCATTCACCAGGAGAGCGCCCAAGGCGCCCTCCTGGTTTTACTATGCAACAAGCCCGCTATGGCCAGGTTAAGTCGCTCAGACCAGCAGCCTTCCGCGACCATGTCGGGAATCTTCCGCGATCGGCTGCCCGCCGGAGCGGAGAGGCCCGCGCAACGCCGAGCGTTGGCAGGATCTTCGCCCCATGCATGATTCCAGGGACCTCGACGCAAAAAGGGGGCTTCCCTGGCAAGATTCGCGCGCTATGTATCCGAAATCGCCCGATTGCACCCCGAAACGGATACATGGGACGAAGATCCTGCCAGCTTCAGCGCGAAAAGCATGCATTTCGCGCAAACGCTGCCAGGGAGGCCCCCTTTTTCGTGCAATCAGCGAAAAGAGAATACATGGCGCGCGAATCTTGCCACAGCAGCCAAAGCAACCTCGAAGATAGGCACAACGAATCAATAGGCAGACAGAACGCCAACCCAAAGAAAGATCCTGGAACAACAGCCAAATCGCCCAACGCCAAGGCGACACTCACAAGACCATTGTTCTTGGCAGCCCGAAGCAACGCTCAAATCAACCTGTCACCAAGACGATTCCCGCAAGGGCACCAATCCTCGCAGCATGAAACAATTAGCAAGACAGCTCAGCACCAAGGATCCTTGGAGAAAAGCTGCTTGCGCAAGCTCATTCGACGCTCATCGATGTCGACATAGGCGATCCTGATACGCTTTCCCATGAGGCTTGCCGTAGAATGGGCAATGGCATCGAACTTCACGTTGTCGGCGACATGCGCGCGAGTAACGGCAAGAGCCTCAATCCCCGCAGCTTTGAGATTGTTGATGCGTGACGCATCCCGCTCCACCGCAAGTTCATTTACATGGAATTCGCGGCTATTGTATTCGATGGCAACGTTCTGTTCGGACCAATATAGATCGCAGTGGTATTCGCGATATGTGGTTCGCTTGCCTAGCCTTGCGGGGATCAGAACCTTAGCATTCATCTCCGGCATGCCTAATCCGTAACCGCCATAGCGGGCGGGCAGGCCCAGCAATAGCGCCAAGCATGTTTCCATCGGCGATGCCGAACCGTCGCAGACATAACGAATAGCTGTTTTTGCTTTCCGAGGCACTTTGCCATGCATTTTGTCTATAAAGCGATTGATCTCCTCTGTGCTCGAAAGGGGCTGAGCAGGCCGAAATCCAATGGGGCTTGCAGGGTCTATTCGGTAAGTTCCGCATAGCTCAAATCCTAATTTGATTAGGTCGATCACGCTACATGACCGCGCAAGCTGCACGAAACAGAATTCAGGATTGCTTAAATATACCCCACTCTCAAAGGAGAGAAAGCAAGGTGCCCTATCGGGAAGTTTCCAAATATTGTTGTGAAACCGCTTGGATTGACTTCTTGTTTTTCCCGATAAGACAACGACCTCCAGCGGACGAGGGAGCGTTGCTAGAGATGAACTTTCTCTGAACGATTTCGGCAACGTCGGAACATCCTTGAGAGACGGCATAGCCCGCGCAGACCGAATGTCTTCGAAATCCTCGAGCGAGCGAAGCAACCTGATTGCACTTGAATGTCCGATAAAAAGCACCATGGGGAAATCTTATCGGCCGAACCTTAAATAGATGCGAAAGCAATCACAAATAAGCAATAGAGCCTGAGCAACGCCAAATGCACTCGACATCAGCCTTCAAACCGCCTTCCGCCTCCCGAACAACGAGGGACGAAACGGTTCACATCCTTATCTACGGCTATAATTCCAAAGAGGCGGTTTGGGCAACCCCGCAACAACCTGGGCTTATAGAGCCCAACAAGCCATCCGAAAAAAGGGGGCTTATCCAAAGATGAGCCTGACGCCAGCCAACATTTCGACCGGTGCTCGCGTTTCGACTGGCACTCATACCAGCACGATGCTCGTGTTTCACTCGACCCCATGTTCACCTGATGGTCACGTTTCGCCCAACGCGCATGCTCACCTGGTGCTCATGTTCCGCCCGACGCTCAAGGGAGATCTCGGCGGCGCATACCGTACACGGACCTCAGGAACTAATCCCCCATGGCAAGAATCGTACAGCATGCATGATTTCGAGGCTCCCGACGTGAAATAGAGCCTTTGCCGGCAAGATTCTTACGCTATGTATTCCGAATTCCCTAATTGCATCTGAAAATGCATGCATGGAGCAAAAATCTTGCCATCGTTAAGCCGAAACGCATACATTTCGAACGGGTTTTGCCAGGAAAGCGGCAATCTGAATGCATTCAGCAAAAAGAGAATGCATACAACGCGATTCTTGCCAGTTAGAGTCCTAAAGCGGCTGCAATGCTCAGAGAACGAAGGGTTCGATGGGCGGCGCTTAGCACCCAAATAGCACCCACGGGACGAAATGAGCCCGTGAAAACAAAAAGCCACCGAGGTAAATGCCTCGGTGACCTGCAGTTTCGATGGTGCGCCGTGAGGGATTCGAACCCCCGACGTACTGATTCGTAGTCAGTCCCTCTATCCAGCTGAGGTAACGGCGCGTTTCGCAACAAAAATTAGTATCCTCGTTTGCCCTGTCTTCGTCAACACTTTTCTTTAAATATGAAGGAATTATGGACAGCAAACCCGTTTTACCTATGAATAGGCTTTTTGCCGAAATGGGCTATAACTCTAGCGGGCTAAATATAGTCCCTGAGCGCCTTCTGTTGGCAACTCGCCGGCCCTCCACGCACTATCCGCTTGCTTCCGGCGCAGCATTCTTCGACCCTCTGCGCGCCACCTGCCAACTCGCCACAAACCATCTGCAACACACGGCGCAACATCTGGCGACCCCCCCCGCAAGCCATCTGCCGTCGTTCTGCGCAACATCTGGCGACCCCCTGCACAGCATCCGCCATCTCGCTGCGCGCCATCCTCTGGCCCCTGCGCAGCATCCGTCGGCTCCCTGCAAGCCATCTGCCCGCCAGCTCACCGCGCGATACCCGCCAACCCATCGCAAGCCATCCGTCATCGCACGGCGCAGCATCCGCCATCTCGCCGCAAACCATCCGCCATCTCGCTGCGCGTCATCCGCTGGCACCCTGCAGGCATCTGCTGGCACGAACCGATGCCCTTAACGGCCCGCAGAACAAACCGTCGGCGCAAGCAGGAGCCCTAAATCCCCGCAAAAACACGTTCTGCGTAATTGTTAACTACCCTTTGCAGATAAAACCCGTTTTTTACTTTCTTTTCACCTCTATCGCATCCCCTGCGCACCGCATTCGCGTAAAATCAAGTTTGCTGCGTTTAGGGCGCTCTTGCCTTGCGCTGCCATTTACACATTTAGGAAAGGACATTACTTGAAGGTTCGAAAATCGAAACCTCACAGTAATTAGCCTTCGGCCTCTGCATTTCACACCCGTCATGTAGTGGTCGAAGGACGACTGCGACATGAACGGATTGCGCCTGTCGGTATTGCTGTGCGCTGCGCAGATCAACTGCCCGCACAACAACGCTGACACGCGGCGGCAATCCCAAGGGAGAATTGCATGCTCTATCTATCTCAAATGCTCGGCGAACCCGTCGTTGATGCAAATGGTGAAAAAATCGGTTCCATATCCGACCTGGCCATCCAAACCGGCGAAGTGTTCCCTCGCATCACCAGCCTGGCATTCCTGGGACCTGGCAAAACGCCTTTCATGATCTCTTGGCGTAAATACGTGGACAGCTTCGACGAAGACGAGGGCATTCGCCTGAAAGTCGACCGCACCGCCATCCGCTTCAGCTACCTTCAGCCTGCCGAAGTGCTCCTTGCGCGCGACCTGCTCGATAGGCAAATCGTAGACACGCAGGGCATGAAGGTTGTGCGCGTAAACGACTTGAAGCTCTCCGTTTCCGGAACGCAGCTGCGCCTTCTTGGTGCAGAAGTGGGCGTTCGCGGCATTCTGCGCGGCTTGGCTCCATGGGTGGAAAAAGCCGCCTGCGGCATCGCCAAGGCGTTCGGCAAGAGCATCGACGAGCGCATCATCGCGTGGAACTACATGGAACTGCTCGACCGCGACCTTTCCAAGGTTCAGCTCTCCGTCAGCCACACGCGCTTGGAAGAGCTGCACCCTGCCGACGTGGCAGACATCCTGGAGCAGCTCGATCCGAAGCAGCGCGCCAACGTGTTCCAGCACTTAGATGACGCACAGGCCGGCGACGCCATTTCAGAAATGGAAGACGAATTTCAGGCCGACATCATCGAGGGCCTGGACGAAAAGCGCGCATCCCGTCTGCTGCGCGACATGGACCCTGACGACGCCGCAGACATCGTAGGCGACTTGCCCTACGAGAAAGCCGAAACGCTGCTTCGCCTGATGGGTGTCGACAACGCCGCAGAAATTCGCAAGCTGCTGGGATACAAGGAAGACACCGCTGGCGGCCTGATGACCACGCAGTTCGTGGCGATGCACACCTCCGACACCGTGCAAGAAACCACCGAGGTTCTTCGCGGCTTGGACGAAGACCACCCCACGGTGAACTACGTGTACGTACTCGATGAGTACGACAAGCTCGTAGGCGTGCTTTCGCTCCGCACCCTGGTGCTCGCAAAAGACAACACCCCGCTTTCCGACATCATGTTCGATGAGCTCATCACTTCGTTGCCCGAAGAGCCAGAAGATGAAGTTGCAGCCGATATCTCCAAGTACGACCTGATGGCCATGCCTGTCGTCGATGAGAACGGACAGATGCTGGGCATCGTCACCGTCGACGACGCAATGGAGGTCATCGAAGACAACGTGGAGGAAGGTCGCACACGCTGGGCATGGGGGCAGTTCGCCATCACACTTGCCGTGTTTATCGTACTGATGATTCCCTATACCTTCTTCGTCCTTCGCATGTTCGGACACAACTAGGATCGAGGCTTTTACATGACACTTAAGGAAAGTACAGCGCAGGACACCGCCCTGGCAGCCAAGGCTTCCCCGCAAGTTCCTGATCAGGGCAGCGAAAACGACGGCAAGAAGCAGCACTCGAAAGCGTTTCTGGTGCTGGCCGCCATGGGCCCTGGTATCGTAACCGCCATGGCAGGCAACGACGCCGGCGGCATTTCAACCTATTCCACCGTAGGTGCCAAATTCGGCTACATGACGCTGTGGATCATTCCTATTATGTGCGTTCTGCTTATCGTGGTGCAAACCACCGCAACACGCATGGGCGTTGTTACCGGTAAGGGCTTTTCGGCGTTGATCCGCGAGAGCTTTGGCATCCGCCTTACGGCACTTGCCATGTTGGCACTGCTTATCGGCAACGTTGCCACCACCTTTTCAGAATTCGCAGGCGTAGCTTCTGGCATGGAAATATTCGGGGTGCCGCGATGGATATCAGTCCCCGTTGCCGCGGCAGCCGTTTGGGGGCTTATCGTGGGGGGCAGCTATAAACGCGTGCAGAACATCTTCCTGGTGCTTTCATGCGTATTCGCCACCTACATCGTCGCGGCCTTCTTGGCGCAACCCGATTGGAACGAAACCTTCCAGCACACCCTGGTGCCAGCAGCAAGTTCGGATTTGGGCTTCCTTTCGCTTACCGTCGCAATGGTCGGCACCACTATCGCCCCTTGGATGATGTTCTTCGCCCAGAGCAACGTGGTCGAAAAGGGCGTGCGCGTACGCGATCTTCCCTATCAGCGCATCGATGCAGTAACTGGTGCCGTGGTGGGCTGTATCGTGGCATGGTTCATCATCGTAACCACTGGCACCGTGCTGTTCCCGCAGGGCATCGAAGTAGAAAGCGCCGAAGCGGCTGCAGCTGCGCTCGAACCTTTCGCGGGCCAATACGCTAAAGCGCTGTTCGCCATCGGCCTGGTAGCCGCCAGTTTGCTGGCCGCATGCGTTCTGCCCCTTACCACCGCTTTCGTTATCTGCGAAGCATTCGGCTGGGAAGCAGGCGTTTCGTTCACCTGGAAAGAAGCGCCCCTCTTCAAGGGCATCTTTACGTTTGTCATCGTCGTTTCTGCAGTGGTTATTCTTATTCCCAACATCGACTTGATGGGAATCATGCTCACCGCACAGTTTGTAAACGGCGTCATTTTGCCTGTATTGCTGGTGTTCATGGCCATCATCTGCACCGACAAACACGTTATGGGCAAATACGCAGTGGGCAAATTCACCCGCGTTATTCTATGCTTCACCATTGTGGTGGTGGGCATTCTTTCCGCCATTTGCTTGGTTATGCAGATACTGGGAATCGGCTGATTCGGCGCTGATGTCGTGGCTCATAGGGAGCACGCGGCAACGGCAACGGGGGCAGCATGCTGCGCAGCTGGCCCATTACCGCCCTTGAACACTCAGTCAAACCAACCACTAGTTAGCCCCGCAAGCGCGATGGAGCCCCGGGGCACGCCCTGGCGCTTCGGCCGATACCGCTGGCAGCCAGCGCCCTCCAAGCCAGCTCTTCGCATTAAACTCCTTGTGCGCACTGCCCATAGGGGTGGTTTTTGTTTCCGCAAGAAGAAACCAAGCCATAAGGCTACCCTTGTTGCGCAATAATGAATTAGCAGGGAAAACAAAGGAAGGAACACGTCGAGGGCAAGCGTCAAAGCCCGCTTTGCGCCCCCCTCGGAAAAGTACCATGGAGCAAAAGCCCAAAGCACATCTTTTCACGTTTGCCGTTATGGCATTGTTCGTCTTCGTGTTTTTGGGCAGCGAATATCACTTCGACATCGCTTATGGCGAGCTCGCCGGCCCCGATTCGGTTGTCGGCGCACAGGCATCCATCCTTGCCACAAGCGCCATAGGGCTTGTGGGCTATTCATTGGTGAATCGAACGGCAGCCGCAAAACATCGAAGCATTCTCGCCGGCGTGCTGGGAACCGTTTCCGCCTTGCTCCTTGTCGCAACCCAGCTAACCCAAAACGCCAACGCCTTGCTGTCGCTGGGATGCTTGTTGTTCTTGATTTTGGGTATGTTGGGAAACGCCACCTACTTTTCCGTTGCGCAAACCCACTATGCCAGCAACTCCCTTTCCCGTCTGGTGGGCGCCTCGTATGCCGCAGGATTGCTCGCTCAGTTCCTGCTTCATTCTCTGGCGCCAAACAGCATTATCGAAGCCGCGATTATCGGAGCTTCGATCATCGCACTTGGCTTCGCTCTTGCAGCGCGCCGCAACGTGCTGCACGTAGTCCCCGTCAGAAGCGCACTTCCCGAAAAAGACCAGCGAACCGCCAACGAACGCGATGCCCTCAAGGAAGCAATCCTGCTGCTCGCCTGCGTATCCCTAATTGCCTGCGTTTTCAGCACACTCGACAACGTGGTTACCCTGGCAAACGCGCAAGGCATGTTCGACCTTTCAACCTGGCCTCGCCTGCTTCTTGCCGTCAGCGGCATTGCGGCTGGCTTCATCTTCGACCTCACTAAGCATCGCTATTCCACTGTTACCATACTGTGTGTAGCCATGTTTTCCCTGGTTTCCGCCCTTGCCATCCAAACCGGCTCCGAAGTTCTTCTGGGTTTGGTAATTTTTTACCTTTCATCGGGCTTTTTCGTGGTCTTTTTCACCTCGTCGTTTTTGCGCATTGCAATGCGCTGTGCAAACCCGTCGCTTTGGGCGGGCATGGGACGCGCCGCCAACAACGCCTGCGCCGCACTTGTAGCCATGCCTTCCATGGCCTTGATCTCGTCGGGCGATATCATGCTTATCTCATCGATAACCATTGCACTTGCCATGGCTACCCTCCTTGTTGCCCACGCGCTCGAAAACGTGCGTCGCACCGCGCGGCATAAGGCCGAGATCGAAGCCATAAAGCTAGCGGAGCTCACCGCCGCGCAAATGCAAACCGCCAAGCTCCAAGAAGAACCGGAAGCCAAAGCTCCCGCCGATAAAAGCACTCCCGAAAAGCACCTTGCGGCATTCTCGGAACAATACAGCCTTACCCCGCGCGAACGCGACGTTCTTTCCGCAGTATGCTCAAGCGAGGAAACGCTCCAGTGCATCGCCGATGACATGGGAATATCCCTTCGCGCGTTGCAGAAGCACTTGACCTCCATATACCGCAAGTCAGACACACAATCGCGCGCAGGACTCTGCTCCGCCGCACTCACCGAGCCCCTTGAGCACTAGCGAGCGCAAGCCTCATTCGAAGGAACACCTCGGCCGCCGCCTTTCCTTTTGCAGCTTTTGCCACCACGTTTCCCTATTGCGCCCACCAGGCGTACACTCACCAGCGCGTTTCCCCTATCACGCCCACCAGGCGTACAATGCCCGGTATGAGCACCAATAGCAAACATACCCCCACGCCCAACAACGAAACCCCCGAGGAAATCCGCAGCCACCTAAGGGCCCAAGCAAAGAAAGCGCGCTCCGCTCTTGCGCCCGAAACGCGTGCGAGCAAGAGCAAGCAGATCTGCGCGAAGCTGACCCAACACCTTGATGCCTTGATAGCTGAAACGCCTCAGGGCAAACCCGTTGTCGGCGTATACTCCGCATTCCCATGGGAAGTTGACCTGGGCATCTTCATCGACTATGCCTACCTGCGAGGCTGCACTGTTGCCTTTCCCTGCATGATGCCCGATGCCCATGGCATTCCCGATGCTCCTGGGCGCGGGATGCGCAAACCGGGGTCGGGCCCCAACGCCCAGCATGTCACTCAGCAAACTATGGAAATGCGCTCGGTTAGTGCCGAGGCATTCTGCAGCAACGGCGTGCCGTTCCTGAATGACCCGTTAAAGGAGTATCACCACAACAGCCCCGAACTTACCGCCATGCCCTACCTTGCTGCCGACGAGTTCGCCTTCATTGTGGTTCCCGCTGTGGGGTTCGATGCGCACGGCAACCGCCTAGGATACGGGGCAGGCAACTACGACCGCTACCTTTGCCAGCTTACTGATGCATGCCATGTTGTCGGCGTCGCCTTTACCGAACAGGAGGTTTCCCCCATCCCCGTAGAAGACCACGACATCCCCCTTCCCTTCGTTACCGCTTAGGGGAAAGCTTCGCTTCAGGGTGGCTCAGGACGGGTGGCAAAAAAATGCCGGGAGCATCAGCTGAGAGCAGCGATGGGGCAAAACCCCACTCGCGCTCGTGTTGTTTCATTTCCCTTACATACGCCCTCACCTGCAGCAAAGCGCACTACAATGAAGAAAACGCCAACATAGAGGGGTTACCATGAACACGAAAACCGAACGGAACTGGCAGCTTATTGTTGCTGGCATATTGTTTATCATCTTTGGCTTGGTATGCGCATTTTTCCCAGGTCTCACTCTTGCATCTATCGCCTTTATTGTTGGTGCCGCCTTTGTGGTTTCCGGCGTAGTCAATATCGCAACGTTCATTCGCGACCGCGATCTTCTGGGCTTTTCGGGATGGATCTTGGCATACGGCATCCTTGACGTGCTCATTGGTGCCATGTTCGTGATTCACCCCTTCGCTTTTGCGGCAGTGCTGCCTTGGGTTATCGGCGCGTTCGTTCTGGTTTTCGGCATATATGAAGTTGTGGCAACCTTCATGGTCAAGCGCGCAGGCCTTCCCCTTTGGGGCTGGATGCTGTTCTCGGGCGTCATTTCCATCGTTATCGGATTCATGTTCTTCTCCATGCCCGAAATGCTCGCACTGTTCATCGCACTGTTCGCTCTTCTTCGAGGCGTGGACCTTATTGTTGTGGGGGCAAATGCAGGAAAGTATTTCCTGTAACCGCCCGTCTTAACGCGCCGCCCACCCGTTACGCCCTCCACCGCTCATAAATGCAACACCGTGGCAACGAAGCTAGCCTATAATCGGCACAGTTAAAAAAGCGCATGCAAGGCTGCGCTGGAAATGCATCATGCGCGGCTTCGCTAGCCGCCGCCTTCCCAGCGCAGCATCGCCTGCGCCCTATTTACAGTAAGGAGACTGTACATGGAAGGCTTCGAGCTTCTTTCCACCGGTGCTTGGTCTATCCTGCCGCCGCTTCTGGCGCTAGGCCTTGCCCTAATTACCAAGGAGGTGTATTCCTCCCTGCTGGTTGGCGTGTTCTCAGGCCTAATCATTTACGAGTTCTGCCTTGAAGGTGTCGGCTTCGACCAGCTCATCACCGCATTTACGCTCATCCCTCAGGTTATGGCAGAGCAAATCTCGTCGAATGCGGCGCTTATCTTGTTCTTGGCATTATTGGGCGCGTTAGTCGTCATCATCGCCATTGCTGGCGGTTCGCGCGCATACGCTGAATGGGCCGCGAAGCACATCAAAAGCGCACGCATGGCAACCGTTATGACGGCTCTTTTGGGCATCGTGGTATTCGTCGACGACTACTTCAACTGCCTCACTGTTGGTGCCGTCATGCGCCCCGTAACCGACAAGTTCCGCATCAGCCACGAAAAGCTGGCGTGGATCATCGACTCCACCGCAGCTCCGGTGTGCATTATTGCCCCTGTTTCCTCGTGGGCGGTTGCCATGGGTGGCTACATGGGTGAAAACGGCTTCAACACGTTCGTTGCCTCCATTCCGTACAACCTCTACGCACTGGTCACCATTGTGTTCGTGTTCGCTATGTGCGGTTTCGGCAAAGACTTCTTCAGCATGGGCAAGGCCCAGCGCGACTGTGACGCTCATACCTACAGCCCCATTCCTCCCCATGCCTCCGCTCTGGAAACGGTATCTAAGGCAGGCGTTCCCAGCAATCCCGAAGCCGTCGAAACCGTTATCACCGAGCAGTCCGACCTGGAGGGCGCCACGAAAGCGGTCGAGCAGTTCAAGGGTCTGGATGTTTCCCCCAATGGCAGGGTATTCGACCTGGTTATCCCTATCGTGGTGCTTATCGTGTTCTCCATCACGGGCATGCTGTATGTTGGCGGCTTCTTTGAGGGCGTAGATTTCGCAACAGCTGTTGGCGAAAACCCCATCGGCGGATTGTGCATCGGCGCCGCCGTGGCATTGGTGGTTGCCGCGTGCATGTTCCTGCCCCGCAAGCTCACCACTCTGGTTGGCTTTACCGAAGGCGCTTCCGAAGGCGTTCGCTCTATGGTTGGCGCTATCATGATCCTTGTTTTGGCATGGAGCTTGGGCGGCGCATGCCGCTACATGCTGGGCACGGGCGAATTCGTTTCCAACTTCCTTACCACCATGGGCTTTGAACTTTCGTTCCTGCCTGCCGTTATCTTCGTGGTTTCCGGCTTCATCGGATTCGCCATGGGCACTTCCTGGGGCACCGCTGCCTTGATCCTGCCCATCGTTTTGGGCGTATTCCCCGAAAGCGACCCGCTGTTCCTGGTCACCATCGGCGCAACGCTTGCCGGCGCGGTATACGGCGACCACATCTCGCCTATTTCCGACACCACCATCCTTTCTTCTGCTGGTGCGGAATGTAACCACCTGCGCCACGTGGCAACCCAGCTTCCCTACGCTTCCCTGGTTGCCGTCATCTGCCTGTTTGGATATCTGGTTGCCGGCTTTACCGGTTCGCCTTGGCCTTCGCTTATCGGCGGTATCGCTGTTGCCCTCGTTGTCGTTATTGCAACGCGCGTGTTCGGCAACAAGGAAGCTGCATAGACGTATCGCATCAAAACGCACCACAAGGGAGTCCTTCGGGACTCCCTTTCTTTTGCCCGGACAATTACAAGGTCCAAATATGCGAATTCTCACTCTGAGACGTCAGGCATTGCGCCCGAACAAAACATGCAGGCATATCACCTCGCTGTTTTGAGGAAACTCCAAACAAGACATGACAACAAGCAAACAAAAAGGCCCCGAGGGGGCCTTTTTGTTTGTGCCTGCAGATACGACCAGCAAGAAACGCTTAGCGCTCTTCGATAGGCTTGTATTCGCGAGCCTTCACACCCGTCTTGTATGCGGGGCGGATGATGCGCTTGCCGCTTGCCAGTTCCTCGAAACGGTGGGCAGCCCAACCTGCCATACGAGAGCAGGCAAACAGCGGAGTGATCATATCCTGCGGAATGCCCATCATGGAGTACACGAATCCAGAATACATATCAACGTTTGCGCACATATCCTTCTTGGTGCCCTTTTCCTGCAGGATGACTTCAGGGCTTAGGCGCTCGATGAGCTTAAGCAAATTCAGCTCCGCTTCAAACTCAGTACCCTTGGCAAGCCTTGTTGCAAAATCCTTGCAGATAACTGCGCGCGGATCGGAAAGCGTGTACACCGCATGACCCATACCGTAGATCAATCCGGTATGATCGTATGCCTGCTTGTTCACGATCTTGGCAATATAGGAAGCTACTTCGTCTTCATCTTCCCAATTCTTAACGTTTTCCTTGATTTCCTTCTGCATGGCCAGAACCTTATGGTTTGCACCGCCATGCTTACTGCCCTTCAAAGAACCGATAGCGGCCGCGTAAGCAGCATACGGATCGGTATCGGCAGAGGAAAGAACACGGCAAGTGAAGGTGGAGTTGTTACCGCCACCATGCTCAGCGTGCAGAGACATCATGATGTCGAGCATGCGTGCTTCTTCAGGAGTGAACTCCCGGTTGGGACGCAACATGGAAAGGATGGTTTCGGAAGTGGATTGTCCCGGAATGAAGCGATGCATGATCATCGACTCGTTGTAGAACGCAGCACGCTTGGCATAGTGAGCCAGCACCATGATGCGCGGTAATCGAGAGATAAGAGAGATTGCCGTACTGATCTCGTGCTCAAAGGAGCGCTCTTCCGCCTTTGGGTCGTCAGCATACAACATGAGCACCGAACGCTGCAGAAGGTTCATGATGTTATGAGAAGGCGTGCTCATGATCTTCGAAGCGGTGAAGCCATCGGGCAAATTGCGCTGAGCATCAAGTGCCTCAACAAGCACATCGAGCTGGCTTGACGTGGGAAGCTCCCCCATAAGCAGCAGATACACGATCTCCTCAAAGCCGCGACGCTTGGTGGCATCGCCGCCAACAAGATCGTAGATGCTGTAGCCACGGAAGGTGAGCTTGCCTTCGTCGGGAACCTTATCGCCCTCATTCATCAGGTAACCGTGCACGTCAGAGATATTCGTAACGCCCGCGATTACGCCAGAACCATCGCTGTTGCGCAAACCGCGCTTTACGGGGTAACGCTCGTACAGTTCCGGATCGACGGCATTGACCTTTGCGATGTTATCGTATAGGGAAAGCTTATGGTCTTCCATGAATATTCCTTTCAACTACGAGACTAGATAGTACACCCCGCTTGCGCATCAAAAAGCGTACTTTGGTGAACGATAACAAACTGGAAACAAACGGATTCTGTTATGCAACAAAAATTCTTTGTGTGATTAGTTCTAAAACAACGAAAGTCGAAAAGCAATAGACACGCCCCTGCGGCCTGCTTCTTCATTTTATTCCAGCAAAGGCACGCTCTGATATTCAAAGCAGATACGGATTCGATAGCCGACGGCGCACTGCATCGAGCATTTGCCGATGCGGAGTGCGGCCTGCATTTCGTCTTCTTTCAGAAGAGCACCAGGCAGCGCATGCCTATACGGCTCCGAGGGGATACCGGGCAACGCGCTTCTTTGAGGCTCTGGGAAAAGTCAGGCAGAGCACACCTTTGCAGTGCTGAAAAAAAAATACCGAAAGCAACGCCAGCATCCCATGCTGCAATCAGGCTGTTTGCCAGCAAGCCCTTGGGACTATAGTTATCCGCAATAGCTTGAATGCAACAATATAGAAGCGCAATGATAGAATCCAAGCAAGGATTGATACGTTTTCTGACAGGAATGCGAATCCAGCCATCGGCTCGCCTTC
>OGPV01000733.1_pt1 | contig 24320 bp, 23 predicted proteins | sample 1553001 | NCBI WGS metagenome assembly OGPV01 (sample SAMEA2580268, study PRJEB22360) | human gut metagenome | biome: human gut; feature: human-associated habitat; material: faeces | place: Denmark | collected 2008/2010
TCGATTTTTTGCAGACACAAAAAAGGCCATCTCAAAGTTTATTTGAGACAGCCTCATTTTTTTTCTATCTAAATATTTATCAATTCTCGATTTCAGCTTCCTTTTCAACCTCCATTCCTAAAAGGATAAGATTCCAGCCTTTAAATACAAGCCAAAGTGCTATCAATGAAATAAGTCCCACTATAAGTCCTGTTAAAGGAAACAGGTCAATAAAAGCTCCCACCAATAAAACAATCATACTGTTACGCAAATAACCAGCTCCTTTCTGACCATCTGCTCCTAATGAAGCCGACTGTTTCATTGAGCCGTATCCTAAGAACTCGAAAATGAAACCAATTATCAGCAAAATGCCGGCAATAATGCCTCCCAATAATGGAATCCAACCAAATACCACAGCTACAATTCCTAAGATTACAGCAATTTTCAAACGAGAAGCTCCCTTAGCTCCATCTGCATCAAGATTTGCTTTTAACTTACCCAGTCCTACCAGATAAAGAATCAATCCTAACAAAGCAGCTATAGCTGTCAATGTATTATCCCCAATACTGTCATACACGTGCAGCAAAATAGCTAACAAGATAAAATAAGCCCCTTGACTTCCCTGATTATTCCATTGAATACCAAGACTTCCTTTAGCCATAAATACAGCTATCAATAAAGCTATCAGACTCACATAATCCAGCCACATAGGTGTATTAGGAATCAAAGTCAGTAAAGCAATAAAAAGTCCACCACCTGCAACCCCCAAGAAAGGTATAGGTAATTCTTTCCCCAATGTCTTATAAAACGAATAAAGTGCTAATCCACCTCCCACAATTCCAATAATTTGGCAACAGAACACCGGAATATCAAAGTCTGGCATACCAATTAATGACCCCACTAACGACCCCAAATCGGGCAATAACGTACACACTACAAGCAGCATACAAAATTGTAACTGCAAAAATTTCTGCTTTGTTTCCATCTGTAATATGATTTAAAATAATAGATAAGAAAATGAAAATCACTAAAAACAAATTTAGCTATTTAATATAAAAGAACAAACAAAATCCATCTTAATATCCTGATTTTATTATAATTTGATACAAACAAAATCTTCGCATACACTTGAAATAATACAGCAAATAAAAGATATAAGTGATTTTCATATAATATCTATCACCTTCATGTTTTCAACTCAGGAACATAGATTTCACACTTCAGACCAACTATTTTCACACAAAAGCACTTTATATCCTACTTTCCTTAATTTGGTTTCAATTTAACAGAAGAAGAAACGACTTAAATAGTAAAATAGAGATTTTTCTAGGTTCTCAATCAGAATAAGGCATATATAATTATACTTTTATTCTTATTTCTACCAATTTAAAACCATATAAAAAGCAATAATTTAAAACAATAATACGTATAATATTAGCTATTTATCATACATAAAGTTTTTTATTACATAAAATTTCTGACTTTCAGAGGAAAGTCGTACCTTCGCGCCCGATTTCAACCACACAAAAACTTATAATTTGAAAGTATAGTATGAAAATTATCTGGTCTATCCGGTCATTTAACTTTACAAACGTGCCATAGAAAGGATTCCTGGCGAGAGAAAAACTTTCTATGTTTCATTTTATAATCAACAATTTTCATGTTCACTTTTATTTCTATAATGGCTGTAGGAGTCCTTATAGGCTATCCTTTGCGCCGTAAACAAAGCATTCATAAGATACCCGTACTGATACAAATCGTAGTTTGTCTGTTACTTTTTATTTTGGGACTGTCCATCGGAACAAACAAACTTATCATTGGCAACCTGAGTTATTTCTGCCAGCAGGCAGCCATCATCTCCATGCTGAGTCTGTTGGGAAGCTCTGTAGCCGCTCTCCTTGTGTCTCACTTTTTCTTTAAGAAAGGAGCAAACCGTGAAGGGTAGTCTTTTGATTCTGATATTTTTCCTGATGGGATGCCTCATCGGCTATTTTTATACCATCGGATTCGACATTCATGAAATGTCAGTAAAAGTACTTTATGTATTAATGCTCCTGTTAGGAATGAACCTGGGAGGTAATCAAGATTTAAAAGGATTTGTCGCGCAATTTAATTTCAAGATGTTGCTCGTCCCCATTGCCACGGTATCAGGCACATTTCTTTTCTCTGCCATCGCCGGCTTTATTCTGAGCCAGTGGAGTGTGTTCGACTGCATGGCAGTAGGCAGCGGATTTGCGTATTATTCCATTTCGTCAGTTCTCATCACACAGCTCAAGACACCGAGCATGGGACTGCAAGTAGCCACGGAACTAGGAACAATTGCCTTGCTGGCCAATATCTTCCGTGAAATGACCGCACTAGTCGGTGCACCTTTCATCCGGAAATATTTCGGACGTCTGGCTCCCATTTCAGCAGCAGGCATCGGCTCTTCCGACATTCTGCTGGCCGCCATCACCAAATACTCCGGAAAAGATGCCATTCCGCTGGCCATCCTGCATGGTATTCTGATTAACCTCAGCGTGCCTTTCTTCGTTTCATTATTTTGTAACCTGTAATACAGACACGTAACTTCATGTAAACGTAACTACATAGCAACTCTTCTGTAATAAAAAACACTGACCTTTGGGCAGACTTTAAAAAAGGAGATTATTATGGAAACAGTTGCAGACAAATATGTAGTAGAATGTACGCCCGACGGTGAATATTACGCTTACCTGTGCAATCATGAACAATGCTTTGCATACGGTGAAACTGAAGAAGAAGCGCTGGAAAATCTGGAAACCGCGGCAGAAGAATTCTACAATGAATTCAATTCTATTTTCTACATGGAGGATATAGCCTGATACTATATTGAAAAAACGCACATTGTAAGTAAATTGCCGATATTTAGTCATTTCTCAAAAGCCATTTCTGTGGGACGCAGGAATGGCTTTCTTCTTGCTCCGTCTCCTCGTCTGTTGAAACAAGTTATTCATTTGACAGTCACACTCTTGTAATATACATTCTCTTCTTTTGTACAGCGTTAAGAAAAACATGAAGCATGAAAGAAAGACCTTATTACCGGACCATTGTGGTGTCGGACATTCATTTGGGAACTACCCATTCGAAAGTAAACCAAATCAGCGATTTTCTTAGTAGAGTCGACTGCGGACGACTGATTCTGAACGGTGACATCATCGACGGATGGCATCTGCAGAAATCCGGCATCAGCAAATGGAAAGCGGAACACACGCACTTTTTTAAAATCATCATGAAAATGATGGAAAAACACGGTACGGAAATCATTTATGTACGTGGAAATCATGACGATTTTCTTGACAATCTTGCTCCCTTGCAATTCGCCAACCTGACCATTACAAAAGATTATATACTGGAAAGCAACGGAAAGCATTATTTCGTAACACACGGCGATGTGTTCGATAAGGTAACTACCAGCATGAAATGGCTGGCCAAACTGGGAGATATAGGCTATACACTCCTGCTGTGGCTCAACAGCCAGTACAACCGCTATCGCGTAAGAAAAGGAAAACCTTATTATTCACTTTCACAGGCCATTAAGCAGAAAGTAAAATCTGCCGTATCCTATATTTCTGATTTTGAAAACGTACTGGTAGACTTCGCGAAGAACCGTCAGTGTGAAGGGGTTATCTGCGGCCATATCCACCACCCGGAAAACCGCATGATTGACCAGATACACTACCTGAACTCGGGCGACTGGGTAGAAACCATGTCGGCACTAACTGAAGATGAAAATGGGGAATGGAAAGTAATCTATTACACCGAATTGGAACAGCAGGCTACAAAACCTGAAGAAAACAATGTCATACCGCTAATACCTATCGCATCATGAAAATCTTATTTATCGTTCAGGGAGAAGGAAGAGGACACCTCACACAAGCCATTTCAATGGAAAGACTGCTTAGAAGCAACGGACACGAGGTGGTAGAAGTGCTCGTCGGAAAAAGTGAATCCAGACGGCTTCCGGGATTTTTTATCCGGAACATCCAGGCTCCTGTCAAACAGTTTATCAGCCCCAATTTCCTACCTACCCACGCCAACAAACGGGTAAACTTGACACGAAGCATCTTATATAACTTGTTGAAAGTACCGGAATATGCTGAAAGTATATGCTATATTAACCGGCATATCAAAGAAACCGGTGCCGAACTGGTCATCAATTTCTATGAATTATTAACAGGATTGACTTATTTCTTTTTCCGTCCGGCAGTACCTCAAATCTGTATCGGTCATCAGTACCTGTTCCTTCACAACCAATTCAAATTACCCAAAAAGAACAAATGCAGCCTGTTCTTCCTGAATTTCTTTACACGACTGACTGCATTGGGTTCCTCACAAAAACTGGCCCTCTCCTTCCGTTCCATGCCAGAAGACAGTCATCAGCACATCAGTGTGGTTCCTCCTTTGTTGCGACAAGATGTATTGCAGCAGGAAAGCAAACCAGGCGACTACATCCATGGATATATGCTAAATGCAGGATTCTCTGAAAATATTCTGAACTGGCATAAAAAACATCCGGATACTCCTCTCCGTTTCTTCTGGGACCACTGGGAAGAAGAACCCGTGAAAAAAATAGACTCCACACTTTTTTTCTACCAGCTGGACGATGTAGAGTTTCTTCGCCAGATGGCAGGTTGCAAAGCATACGCCAGCACAGCAGGATTCGAATCGGTATGCGAAGCCATGTATTTAGGAAAACCCATCCTAATGGTACCAGCCCATATTGAACAAGAGTGTAATGCTTTCGATGCCATGCAGAACGGAGCAGGCATTATCGACCACAATTTTAACTTGAGTAACTTACTGCGTTTCTCTCAAAACTACAAGCCCAACCGCCTGTTTGTAGAATGGGTGAAATCGGCAGAATACATCATATTGAATGAAATAGAGCGATTTGCTCCGCAAAATACCCTGCAAGGAATGTATCTGGTAGAGGAGTTTGTGTAAAAAAATCTAAATAATCGTTCTGAAATCATATTGTAACATAAAATCATTTTCTTTGCAAAAAAAGTGATTTTATGGTAACAAGAAATAGAAAAAAAGAAAAGCCTTATTTGGAAAGAGACATCAGTTGGATGTACTTTAACCGCAGAATCCTGCAGGAAGCAACCCGAAGTCATGTGCCATTGCTGGAACGAATGGCCTTTCTTGGCATCTATTCCAACAACCTGGATGAATTTTTCCGTGTCAGAGTAGCTTCTCAAAGCCGCATTGCGGAATGCATGGATAAATCGGCTGCCAAGGAAAGAGAAAAAGCAAAAAAACTGCTTAAGCAAATCGGAAAACTGAACGCACGTTACGTAAAGGATTACGAAGAAGCTGTAAGCAGTGTGACAGAGGATCTGAAAAAAGAAAATATCTATCTGGTATCCAATTCAGAAGTTACTCCCGAACAGCTACAGTTCATCCAGTCTTTCTATAAAGAAAAGCTGAATGGACTTATTGTGCCCGTCTGGTTCTCAGCGGTCAAGTTATTGGATTACGAAAACGATGAAAATATCTACCTGGCCGTAAAGGTAAGCAAGAACGGCAACAAGCCAATGGCAGACTATGCTTTCCTGGAACTCCCGGTAAATATTTGCGGACGTTTTGTGCAATTACCGGATCATGAAAATAAAAGTTACCTGATGTACTTGGATGACGCGATCCGTTGCTGCCTTCCGCTGGTGTTCGAAGGACTGGGATACGACAAATACGAAGCTTATGCCTTTAAGTTTACTCGTGACGCGGAAATGGAAATTGACAACGACTTGCGCACCGGTACACTTCAAAAGATTTCAAAAGGGGTAAAGAGCCGTAAAAAAGGAGAACCTCTTCGCGTAATCTATGATAACAACATGCCGAAAGACCTGTTGAAAAGGGTGTTGAAAAAACTTGAACTCGACAGCCTGGACACGGTAATTGAAAGTGGACGTTACCAGAACCACAAGGACTTAATGAAATTCCCGGACTGCGGACACAGCAACTTGAAATATCCGAAATGGCCTCCTATCCTGAAAAAAGAACTTGACGGACCGGAAAGTCTGTTGAAAAAGATTCAGGAAAAAGACCGCTTTATCCATGTGCCTTATCATAATTTCGACTCCTTCATCCGTGTACTTCAGGAAGCAGCTGTCAGCAAGCAGGTTACAAGCATTAAAATTACGCTTTACCGTCTGGCTAAAGAATCAAAGGTAGTAAAGGCCCTTATCGGAGCTGCCCGCAACGGAAAGAAGGTAACCGTAGTCATTGAATTGCTGGCTCGTTTCGATGAAGCGTCCAACATCAACTGGTCAAAGAAAATGCAGGATGCCGGCATTAAGGTGATTTTCGGTGTAGAAGGCTTGAAAGTTCACTCCAAGATTACACACATTGAGATGAAAAGCGGACCGGATATTGCTTGTATCAGTACCGGAAACTTCCACGAAGGAAATGCCAGAATGTACACAGACTGCATGCTGATGACAGCTTATCCGAAAATCGTGAAGGATGTAAATCAGGTGTTCGAATTCATTGAACGTCCTTACACTCAGATACGATTCAAGGAACTGCTTGTTTCACCTAATGAGATGAAAAACAAGTTTGTGACACTAATCAACAACGAAATAAAGAACAAGAAAGCCGGAAAACCTGCTTACATCAAGATAAAGATCAATCACATTACCGACCCGATTATGGTGGAAAAACTGTATGAAGCTTCGGAAGCAGGCGTAGATATTGACCTGGTAGTACGTGGTAACTGCTCGCTGATTACCAATGTACCCGATGTCAGCACACACATCCGGATTCATGGCATCATCGACCGCTATCTGGAACATTCACGTATTTTCATCTTCGCCAACGGAGGAGAAGAAAAGATATACTTAGGCTCTGCCGACTGGATGCCCCGCAACCTGGATCATCGCATCGAAGTAATTACTCCGGTCTACGATCCGGCTATCAAGGGAGAAATGAAACGCATTGTAGAATACGGCCTGAAGGATACCCTGCAAGGACGTATAGTAGACGGTGCAGGCGACAATCTGTTCTGGAGTGAAGAAACGGAAGAAGCTCCTTTCCGCTCGCAGGAAGCACTCTACAATTATTACCTGGCCGAAAATGAACAATAACTTAAATGTGATATTATGGACAATATGCTAAAAGACTGCAAGACGTACTATGGAGCCATTGATATTGGTTCGAATGCAGTGAGATTGCTCATCAAATGTGTAGAAGAAGACGAACAGGGAAAGGTTTTCTTTTCAAAAGTGCTTCTTTTGCGTGTCCCTCTGCGTCTGGGATTTGACGTATTTGCGATGGGGAAAATTTCCGAAACCAAGGAAAAGAACATGCTCCGTCTGATGAAAGTGTTCCATCACCTGATGAAAATCTACGATGTGGAAGACTACCGTGCATGTGCCACCTCCGCCATGCGTGATGCAAAGAACGGAAAAGATATTATCAAACGCATCAAAAAGAAAACGGGAATCCGCATTGAAATCATTGACGGACAGGAAGAAGCCAAGATGATATACAACAACCACATTGAATGCATGGAAGACCGTAACGGAAACTATATGTACGTAGATGTGGGTGGAGGTAGTACCGAAATCAACCTGCTTTCGCAAGGAGAACTCGTATGCAGCCGTTCGTACAACATCGGTACGGTGCGTATTCTGAACAATGCCGTAAAGGAAACTGAATGGGAACGGCTGAAAAAAGATATGCAGGAACTGGCTATTTCGTATCCCGGTACGAACATCATCGGTTCAGGAGGAAACATCAACAAACTTTATCGTCTGGCCGAAAAGAAAGACAAGAAAAAACAGCGAATTACGGTGGAAGTACTGCACAAACTACATGAAAGCCTGAACAAGCTATCTGTAGAAGAACGAATGGAAAAATACCAGCTCAAGCCCGACCGGGCCGACGTAATCGTTCCAGCTGGCAATATATTCCTGACCATTGCAGACATTATTCATGCTACGCATATTTATGTACCTGTCATCGGACTTGCCGACGGTATCATCGACGGATTGTACGCCAGTCACCTGGAAGAGAAACAGAAGATTTTAGGCATTCTTCCAAGTAAAAAAGATGCTTCGGATGCACCTGAAGATACGGAAGAGTAAGTCTTATTTTTCTAATGATAAAAACCGCTTTATGAGCAAATTTCTCATAAAGCGGTTTTTTATTATTCACAATCTGTTTATAAACTGTTATTTTACATAAATATGTTGTATTTCAAGAATATACATCTTATGTAAATTACCATGGCCTTCACCATACCAACGGTTTATTAACAGCTTATCCACAAACTTATCCTCCTGAATCATGTCTGCATATAATTTCTTGCACACCAAAACCAGACGTGCCTGTTCATACGAAATGGTTCCATCTTCCATCACATAAGGTTTCAAGCCTGAAGCAGCCACTTTATCCATATCCCGACCTGACTTGGAACCACAGATTTTATGTACATCTTTATGCTCTTCTCCTAAAAAAGACAAGGTCAGCTTATCTCCTTCTTCAATAAACTCGTATGTATAACGTTCCGGACGAATAAAGATGAAAGCAACTGGTTTTCCCCATAAAATACCAGTTCCTCCCCAGCTGGCGGTCATCATGTTAAATTTATCCTGTGTTCCAGCTGTCACCAGCATCCACTCTTTGCCAATGGCATCAAACATATTGTCCTGCAATTCAGACACACTAATTTCCTTCATATTCCATTCATATTTAGTTTCTGCAAAGCTAAATATTTTTCCTCTTTCCACCTTTCCCCTTTTTTTATTTTTTAAACCGAATTAAAATCCTATCCCCTCAAAATATCTTTTCCTATCTCGGCCTTTTAAAGTATCTTTGCAAGGAATATCATTAACTAAAAAAGAAAGGACTGAACCGTGGCAAAAGACAATGAGGTTGTACTGACCCCGATGATGAAGCAATATTTCGACTTGAAAGCAAAACACCCGGATGCCATCATGCTATTCAGGTGTGGCGACTTTTATGAAACTTACTCGGAAGATGCTGTAGCAGCTGCTGAGATTTTAGGAATCACCTTGACAAAACGTGCCAACGGTCAAAGCAAAACAGTGGAGATGGCGGGCTTCCCCCATCATGCACTTGATACCTACCTGCCTAAACTGATTCGTGCAGGACGAAGAGTCGCTATCTGCGACCAGCTGGAAGATCCGAAGACAACTAAAAAGCTTGTCAAACGCGGAATTACGGAACTGGTCACACCGGGAGTAGCCATCAACGACAATGTGCTTTCTTACAAGGAAAATAACTTCCTGGCTGCCGTATATTTCGGAAAAACGGCCTGTGGTATATCTTTCCTGGATATTTCTACCGGTGAATTTCTTACCGCTGAAGGACCTACTGACTATATCGACAAACTATTGAATAATTTTGCTCCTAAAGAAGTGCTTTTTGAACGCGGAAAGAAACCCATGTTCGAAGGAAACTTCGGCAGCAAATTCTTTACGTTCGAACTGGAAGACTGGGTATTCAATGAAACATCTGCAAAGGAAAAGTTACTGAAGCATTTCGAAACCAAAAACCTCAAAGGTTTCGGAGTGGAAAATCTTCATAACGGCATCATTGCTTCCGGAGCCATCCTGCAGTATCTTGACATGACCCAGCACTACCAGATTGGACACATCACTTCTTTGTCACGCATTGAAGAAGACCGCTTCGTACGCCTGGATAAATTTACGGTACGCAGTCTGGAACTTGTAGGCAGCATGAATGAAGGCGGTACCTGCCTGCTGGATATTATCGATCACACCATCAGCCCGATGGGAGCCAGAATGCTGAAACGCTGGATTGTATTCCCGTTGAAAGAAATCAAACCTATCAACGAACGTCTGGATGTGGTGGAATTCTTTTTCCGGGAGCCGGAATTCAAGGAATTCATCGAAGAGAAACTTCATCTGATTGGCGATTTGGAGCGTATTTGTTCCAAAGCTGCCGTGGGACGTATTTCTCCTCGAGAAGTCGTACAGCTGAAAACGGCCTTACAAGCTATCGAGCCCATCAAAAATGCCTGCCTGAATGCAGATAACGAAAGCTTGCGCCGTATCGGTGAGCAACTCAACCTGTGCGCATCCATTCGTGATAAAATAGCTAAAGAAATTCAGAACGACCCTCCCCTGCTGGTCAACAAAGGGGGCGTGATTGCCGACGGAGTAAATGCTGAACTGGATGAGCTTCGTAAAATTGCGTATTCCGGAAAAGATTACCTGTTGCAGATACAGCAGAGAGAAAGCGAACTGACCGGCATTCCCAGCCTGAAGATTGCCTATAACAACGTATTCGGATATTATATCGAAGTACGTAATACCCACAAGGATAAAGTTCCTGCAGAATGGATTCGCAAGCAGACACTGGTCAATGCGGAACGTTACATTACCCAGGAGCTGAAAGAATACGAAGAAAAGATTCTGGGAGCAGAAGACAAGATTCTGATTTTAGAAACCAAGTTATATAACGAACTGGTTTGTGAACTGGCCGAATTTATTCCTGCCATCCAGATCAATGCTACACAGATAGCACGCCTGGACTGCCTGCTGTCGTTTGCCAACGTGGCTCGTGCCAATAAATACATTCGTCCGAATGTGGTAGATGATGATGTGCTTGACATTCGTCAGGGACGTCATCCGGTTATTGAAAAACAATTGCCACCAGGAGAAAAGTACATCGCCAACGATGTGTATCTCGACACGGAAGAGCAGCAAATCATTATTATCACCGGACCGAACATGGCCGGTAAGTCGGCTTTGCTCCGACAGACTGCCCTCATCACCCTGATGGCGCAGATTGGATGCTTTGTCCCAGCCGAAAGTGCGCACATCGGCCTTGTAGACAAAATCTTTACCCGTGTAGGTGCCAGCGACAACATTTCAGTAGGAGAATCTACGTTCATGGTCGAAATGAACGAGGCAGCCAATATCCTCAACAACATTTCTCCGAGAAGCCTAGTGCTTTTTGATGAATTGGGAAGAGGAACTTCCACCTACGACGGTATTTCCATTGCATGGGCTATCGTGGAACATATTCATGAACACAAGAAAGCCCGCGCACGTACCCTTTTTGCGACGCACTACCATGAACTGAACGACATGGAAGCTCAGTTCAAACGCATAAAGAATTACAACGTATCGGTCAAAGAAGTGGACAACAAAGTCATTTTCCTTCGCAAGCTGGAAAGAGGCGGAAGTGCACACTCCTTTGGTATCCACGTAGCCAAGATGGCCGGTATGCCGAAATCCATTGTCAAACGTGCCGACGAAATATTGCACCAGCTGGAAGCGGAAAACCGCCAGGAAGGTATTTCAGCCAAAGGACAGCCCAGCAAACAGGCTGCATCCGACGGAATACAGCTCAGTTTCTTCCAGTTGGATGACCCCGTACTCTGCCAGATCAGGGATGAAATTCTGAACCTGGATGTAAACAACCTGACACCGCTGGAAGCCCTGAACAAACTGAATGACATCAAAAAAATTGTAAGAGGAAGATAATTTGTAACGCTTATGTCAACCATTATTTATCCGGCCCCTATATTCGGCCCCGTCCATAGCCGCCGACTCGGCGTATCCCTCGGAATCAACCTGCTTCCGGGAGACGGTAAATTCTGTACATTCGACTGCATCTATTGCGAGTGTGGATACAACAAAGATTTCCGCCCCAAACAAAAGGTACAGACACGTGAAGCCGTACGTGAAGCACTCGAAAAGCGTCTGGCTGAGATGAAAGAAAACGGTCCTTTTCCAGACGTACTGACTTTTGCCGGCAACGGAGAGCCGACCGCCAACCCTTATTTTCCAGAGATTATTGAGGATACACTGTCCCTGCGCGACAAATATTTCCCCAATGCCAAAGTCAGCGTACTAAGCAACGCTACCCTTATCCACAACCCGAAAGTGTTTGCCGCACTCAACAAAGTGGACAACAATATTCTGAAACTGGATACCGTGGACATGGACTACATCCGGACAGTGGACCGCCCTACCGGACACTACGAGGTGGAAAACATCATTGAAGGCCTGAAAGCATTCAAAGGGAACCTGATTATTCAGACTATTTTCATGAAAGGTACCACGGAAGACGGAAAAGATGTGGATAACACCTCCGATAAATACGTACTTCCCTGGCTGGAAGTAGTCAAGCAAATAAATCCCCGCCAGGTAATGATTTATACCATCGACCGGGAAACTCCTGACCAAAAGCTTAAAAAAGCAACTAAGGAAGAATTAGACCGCATAGCAAGACTCGTAGAAGAAGCAGGTATCAAAGCCAGCGCTTCGTATTAAAAAACAACAGCGTGTACGAACTCACAAGGAAATTCGTACACGCTGTAATTTTTTTAATATGACTTATTCAGGACCTTTCTTCTATCTTGGAGTGATAGCCTTCATAAGAGCCCCATTTCGCTTTATAGGCCTCCGATTTGCCTGAGGGAACCATTATTTTTAATATATTCTCCTTAAATGGAAATGGATTCCGGTGCTTCTTCTCCCTCAAAAATAATGGTCTCTACAGTAGAGTTTGTTCTTAACGCCTGGTCTCCCACTTTCTTCACCGATTTAGGAAGGATTATTTCTTTCAACTTTCCACATCCTATAAAAGTCCATCCTTGAACTTCAGAAAGACTTTGAGAAAATGCAAAAGAAGTCAAAGACGTACAATTCTGAAACGCTCCTATTTCTACCATACAATCAGCTGTTTTCATTTCACCCACATAGGCAACTTTACTTAATTGTTCACAGTCACTGAAGGCCTGATAACCTATTCGCTGCATATTATTCGAAAGAGTTACAGACGTTAATTCCGCCACTCCTCTGAAAGCTTCGTCATCTATCTCCTGCAATTCTGCAGAAAATACAACCTCTTCCAGATGTGTACCTAAAAAGGCCTGCGAACCTATTTTTTTCAATGAAGCAGGAAACACAACAGAGGCCAATTTCTGGCTTCCAGAGAACGCTTGAAGCTCTATAGCCTCCAATCAATCCCTCATTAAGCACTAAAGATTCGATATGAGAGTTCCAGAAAGCTCCAGAAGCGATACTTTTCACTTCTGCCGGGAGTACAACCTGAGTTAAAGAAGGATCTTTTATACCGGTTAATATTCCATTTTCTATTACAAAAGAAGATTCTACATTCTCACCGGCATCTTCACCGGGTTTTTCTTCCGTTGTTTCATCTCCCCCTGCACCATCTTGATAAACGACTTCTATTTTAAAGGAATGTGCTTTCCCAAGCGTAACTGTTCCTCCTCTACTCCACCATTTATAATTTGAAGCATCCTGCAATTCCTGCACCACAAACATCAGCTCAGCAGATGTTCCTTTCAAAAACCATGGACGACTTTCCAACACAAAATGAGCAATTCCTTTTTGATTGGTAATAACCTCGGCCAATGGCTTTACGGTATGATCTTTCTGAAAATCTGTATAACGATTCTCATCGTATAAACCAACTGTTTTATTTTCCAAAGGCTCCCCTTTTGAATTGCATACGAAAATTTCTACAGTTGCGGGAGTTTCACTCAAAGATGGATTCTCCTTCTTGCAGCTTAGAAAAAGCATACACATGCTCCACAAAGCTACGGACACAAATTTGATTATGTTCATAGATTATCAATTAAAAAGATAGTGATTTTTTTCTGTATATTTATAACAAATAAAAGAGAAAAAAGTTTTCAGGCAATTTCTTATTTAACTAAAATAATCTGATTGATTTTATATATACCTCTTTTTATATAGAAATCATAAACATTTATTTATCAACCATTTACGTTTGTTTTAACTTTGTAGAATTGTACAAAATCTCCACATTATGATGAGGACAAATTACCCATTTAGCTGATTACGAAATTTCAGCCGTTTTTTATTTTCGTCTGATTACCAAACTATTAAGCTTTACACTGCATTTTGGCATTCTATTTGATTTACTGTTAGCGTAGAAACTTACTTAACTAACTATTAAAATTGAAGCAATATGAAAAAGTTATTTGTAGCAGTAGCATTGGTAATGGGATTAGGAACTTCAGTTGCGTTTGCAGAAAACTTCCACGCAAGTGTAGACAGTGTGAACATTGTAAATGAGTTCAAACCCATCGAAGTAAAAGAGCTTCCACAGGCAGTTCTGGATGCAGTGACAAAAGATTATGCTGAATTTACCATCAAAGAAGCATACGTAGAAGAAGTGGAAGGAACAAAAACCTACAAAGTAGTGCTGACGGACGCAGAAGACAACACAGCCGCCGTGTTATACACTGAAAAGGGTGAAGTATTAGAATAAGCATTCACACGATTAACGGGAATGTGCCAAGTACGGCATGTTCCCGTCTTTTTATTTTTCCACTTATATGAAATAAAAAATCCTGATTCAAAATGAACCAGGATTTTTTCGCGGTGCGTACGGGACTCGAACCCGTGACCCCATGCGTGACAGGCATGTATTCTAACCAACTGAACTAACGCACCATTAAGTTTTTCTTTCGTTGCTTTCTCTCTCGATTGCGGTTGCAAAGGTAGGCGTTTTTTTTAAACCTACAAACTTTTTGGATGTTTTTTTTCTAACTTTTTTCGATAAAAATCATAACATACTGATTTTCAACATAGATTAAAATCATTTTTTTCGCTTAAAAGAAGAGTCATAAAACTACATCAAGCCGTTTCCTCCAAAATATTTACAGAACGTATCTACGAAAATAAGTAAATTATCCCGGTTTCTTTATGTTTCACTTATGAGAAACGTATGTTTTCGGATGCAGAAACATACGTTTTTCTTACCGGAAACATAAGGTTCAGCTCCGGAAAACATAAAAAACTATGATTCATTTTTGATTTATCGCATTTGCATTAGCACATTTATCACACGATATGGAAGAAAAGAAGAAACGTATGGGCATAAAAAAAGGAGTTCCGCTGAACTCCAACCTTTGTTAACCTTAAATCTAATACTATGAAAAACACGATGCAAAGGTACGGACTTTCTGGAATTATGCAAGTTTCGTGTGCGTTTACATGTGTTTTATAACATACATTAAGAAGTAGTATTCTTGCTTTAAAGGCCATTAACAAGCAAGCTGAGACTTTTAAAGTCCCAGCTTGGCAGATATTTCCAGCATTTTCTGAATAGGCTTAATGGCTTCCTGTGCGATGGCTTCATCCACATTGACTTCCGGCCATTCGTATTTCAGCGTATTGTACAACTTTTCAAGCGTATTCAGGCGCATGAAGTTGCACTCGTTGCAAGCGCAGGTGCTGTCTTCAGGAGGCGCAGGAATAAAGTTCTTTTCCGGACATTTTTTCCGCATCTCATACAGAATACCGCTTTCTGTAGCTACGATGAAGTCTTTCTTGTCGCTGGCCATAGCGTATTTCAGCAATCCGGCTGTAGAACCGATTTTGTCTGCTAATTTGGCTACAGCCCCCTTGCATTCCGGATGAACCAATACTTGTGCATCGGGATACTGCTTTTTCAATTCGATAATCTTTTCCACAGAGAATTTCTCGTGCACATGGCAAGCACCGTCCCATAACAACATCTGACGTCCGGTGATAGAGTTGATATAATTTCCCAGGTTCTTATCAGGACCGAAAATCAGTTTTTCATCTTCCGGGAAACTTTCCACAATCTGACGGGCATTGGTCGATGTCACTACTACGTCAGTCACCGCCTTGACGGCAGCACTTGTATTGACATACGAGATTACCTTGTAACCGGGATGGTCTTTTACGAAAGCAGCAAACTTATCGGCCGGACAGCTGTCGGCCAAAGAGCATCCGGCATTCAAGTCGGGAATCAACACTTTTTTGTCCGGACAAAGTATCTTGGCAGTTTCACCCATAAAGTGTACCCCGCACATCACAATAATCTTTGCATCCGTTTTGGCAGCCCACTGAGCCAGTGCCAGACTGTCTCCAATGAAGTCTGCTATTTCCTGTATTTCGTCTGCCTGGTAGTAGTGGCCCAGGATTACGGCATCTTTTTCACGACACAGTCTTTTGATCTCCGCTTTCAGGTCAAGCGCTTTTTCTACGGGTTCATCCACATAACCCTTTTTCAACCATTCTTCTTTCTTCATTATTAGATTATATTTTTTCTTCTTTTTAAAAGAAACAATGATACTGATAATATCCCGTTAATAATGTTAGTAAAAATAACACCCTTTTTTTTGTTTTTCCGTTATCAGCATCCGGGTGGAGGATATGAATAACTGATAAACATGCTTACGTATTGATAATTTTGATTTTATCTATACTATTAACAATTTGTTGATACGTTGCAAAGTTAAAAACTTTTCGTGTATTCATTCCTGAAAATTCGGGAAGAATGTGTTTAAACTGTCAGTGAAAATTATCTCTAACTTTTTTTGATTGTTGGTTTTGAGCGTGCTATAATCTATTTGTGGAATAATGCAAGAAATAATTTTCATTTTCTATGCGCGCGTTTTTTACACCTTTTCCACCGTTTTCAACAAGGTTATGAATATAGTTTTTATCTTTGCAGGCAAACGCATACCAAATATACGAAAAATGTCTGAATTAAGAAAACTGAAGATTACGGAGATGAACCGCCTGACGGTGGAGGAGTTTAAGGAAGTAGATAAGTTGCCGTTGGTTGTGGTGCTGGATGAAGTTCGCAGCTTGCATAACATAGGTGCGGTGTTTCGTACCTCTGATGCGTTTCTGGTGAACTGCATTTATCTTTGTGGTATTACGGCTACACCTCCTCATCCGGAAATGCACAAAACGGCTTTGGGAGCGGAATATACAGTAGACTGGAAGTATTTCAAACGTACGCAAGATGCTGTGAATGAACTTCATAATGACGGATATACAGTGCTGGCCATCGAACAGTGTGCCGGAAGTACACTACTGGATGAACTGGTATTGGAGAAAGGCCGGAAATATGCCATTGTATTGGGAAATGAAGTGAAAGGTGTGCAGCAGGAAGTGGTAGACATATGCGACGGTTGTATTGAAATACCTCAGTTCGGTACAAAGCATTCACTGAATGTGTCTGTAACGGCAGGCATTATGATATGGGAATTTGCACATAAACTGTTTAAACTGCGTTGAACACTTCCTGTGAATATCTTATTAATATGTTGTTAATTTATTGATTTACATAGTTATAGTTGTCCGTTCTCAACAAGTGTAACTACTCTTTCTACCATCTTGTCGTCATCTTCAGGATGGTATTCTTTTTTTAGGCTGGCTCCGAATAGGGCTGCAAATGCCTGATAAAATCCCGCTTTAAAAGGTCCCATGAAAGCTTTTACCAGCTGGTAAGACGATTGGTTGCATTCCCGGTTCACCAGTTTGATAAGCAGCTTGCCTTGTGAAAAAGTCAGTTTTTTCATGCGGGCGGTGTATTGTTCCTTCAATCCTTTTTCTACCATCTTCATGTGTTGCTCCTTGGCTTTCTGGTTGGGGAGTGTTTCCATGTATTCGTATGTCTCGATGACAGCCCGCTTGATTTCTTTGGCCAAAGGAAGTGTCTTTTTCACATCCCTCACCAGTTTGTAGTAATATCTTTCCTGTCTTTTGTTTTTAAACTTGAGTTTGGGGTAAACGTAAATGTTTCTCAGCGTTATACAAGGTATAGTGTCTCCTTCATATACGCATACGGGAACTCTGTATCCTTTACCGGAGGTCACAGGAGATACTTGTTGGGCATGAATTTCTGAAAAGAAGCTTAGCCCTAAGAAGATGAGTATGTAAAAACATGTCTTCATGCTCACAAAAATAGGAATAATATTCAGATTACGTGATATAATTAACGTATTTATAGTATGTGTATAACCTGGTGAATAACATGTGGAAAAAGTATGTTTCTCTTTGTGTATCAGTTATTTTTACTTGTTTAAATGTGTGTGCTCAGTCTGCCTGGATGGAATGGGAGGAACAGATTGGGGAGGAGGCAGATTTATCCTCCTGGGAAGAACAGTATGAAAACTTGAGTGAACTGGCTGAACATCCGTTTAATATTAATATGGTAACGAAGGAAGAATTGGAACAGTTGCCTTTCTTGTCTGATAAAATGGTGGAAAATATTCTTTACTATGTGTATAAATATGGACCGTTGGTCAGTTTGAATGAATTATGGGGAGTGGAAGGAATGGATAAGCAGACTCAGATGTTCTTGAAAGATTTTATATATGTGGGTAATTCGGTGAAAAAACAGGCATTTTCCTGGAAAAACTTGTGGAAATACAATAAACAGGAGGTTTGGATGCGGACAGATATTCCTTTAAATGAAAAGGCGGGCTATGCAGATATTCCCTTGGGGGAAGAGGATAAATTTGCTTCCAGACAGTATTATGGAAGTCCGTATTATTTGAACCTGAGATACAAATTTCAGTTTCAGCAAAAAATCTATGTAAGCTTGGCTGCAGAAAAGGATGCGGGAGAACCGTTCTTCAATCTTTATAACCGGAAAGGATTCGATTTTTACAATGCCTCTGTTCAGTTAAACGATTTTGGCAAGTTGCATACCTTGGTATTAGGAAACTACAAAGCCAGTTTTGGATATGGACTGGTAATGAACATGGGATTTAGTATGGGAAAATACACCTCCTTTTCCACATTAAATCGTGCAGGGAAAGGATTGAGTAAATATACTTCCATGAATGAAGCGAATTATCTGCAGGGAGCGGGTGCTTCCTGGAAATGGGAAAATCGCTGGTTATTGACAGGTTTTGTTTCTTTCCGTAATCAGGATGCTACGGTGGATAATGAGTGTATAACTACGTTGAAAACCGATGGCTATCATCGTTTGAAGAAAGATATGGAAAAGAAGAATACTGTATTTAATACCTTAGTTGGTAGTAATTTAACTTATGATGGCAAATATTTTGAAGGTGGATTTACAGCTGTTTATAATATTTTCAACAAGGTGTTAAATCCGGCTGAACGGTTGTACAATCGTTATTATCCTCGTGGAAGATATTTCTATAATGTGGGAGTGAACTATAAATGGTACAGAGGGAAGTTTGTATTCTCTGGTGAAACGGCGGTAGATAAGCAAGGGAAGATTGCTACGTTGAATCAGCTGACTTATTCACCGGTTGTGAATACTTCTTTGATAGTTATCAACAGATACTATGACAAAAAATACCAGAGTTTATATGCAAACGGATTTGGAGAGAATTCCAGGATACAAAATGAAACGGGACTTTTTATTGGTTTGGAAACAAGCCTGTTAAGCAGAATAAAGTTGTTATGTTACGGTGACTTCTTTTATTTTCCATGGTATCGTTACTTGGTGGATAAGAAAAAGACCATAGGAATGGAAGGCGTGTTTCAAGCATCTTATTCACCGTTAAATTCACTGGATATGTTGATAAAGTATAGTTATAAAAACAAGGCTAAGAACTATCAGGATACGGAAGAAAGTAAGTTGGTATTGCCCAATATCCGGCAGCGATTGCATTATCAGCTGACCTATTCACCATTGAGTGTTTTGCGGTGGAAAACAGTTGTGGAATATGTACGTTCGGAAGTGTGGAAACGAGAGGCTTCTAACGGCTGGGTACTGGGTAGTAGTATGAAGGTGGATATTCCTCGTCTTTCGTTGCGGACTTCTCTAAGCGGTATTTGGTTTCATACGCAGGATTATACATCGCGAGTGTATATGTACGAGCAAGGGCTGTTGTATGCGTTTTCTATGATGTCCTTGTATGGAAGAGGAGAGCGATGGGCTTGGACAATGGATTATAATTGGAAAAAGCGTTTGACTTTTCAGGTTAAATGGGGATGGACGCACTATAGAGACCGGTCAACCATCAGTTCGGGAGCTGAAGAAATACAGGGAAACAATAAGTATGATTTACAGTTTCAAATTCGGCTGAAGTGGTGATTTTCTGAAGTAAGGACATAAAAAAAGGAGTTCCGCTGAACTCCAACCTTTGTTAACCTTAAATCTAATACTATGAAAAACACAGTACAAAGGTACGGAATTCTGGAAATAATCCAAGTAATCGACCTAAAATATACTGTTTTATAACATGATTTAAAGAAAACTCCTGTTTTGTTAAACCCTATTTGGATTTTAACAGAACAGGAGTCCTTATTTTAACCTTTTATTTAGCGTCTATTTCTGCGATTTCTCGAGTGGCTACTTCTAGGGCTTCGTTGATATTGCTACAGATATTTTCTTCTCCCAGCAATTCGTAGAATCCTGATTTTTCCAGTACCTTATGTACTTTTTCGTTGACTCCCGACAGAATGATGTGAATGTTTTCCTTTTGTGACATCTCACACAGGGTGGTAAGGTTGTGTATACCTGTAGAGTCAATAAAAGGAACTTTTCGCATACGGATGATACGGATTTTCGGACGGTCGCCCAAACGAGACATGATTTCTTCAAATTTGGTAGCGATTCCGAAGAAATACGGACCGTTGATTTCATATACTTCTACACCTTGTGGAATCATTAAGTGTTCTTCGTGTACTTCCAAATCAGATTCGTTGTTCGGATCGATTTCGTCGGTAATTACAGAAATCGTGGTGGTTTCCATTACACGTTTCATGAACAATACGCAGGCAATTACCAATCCTACTTCAATGGCTACGGTCAAGTCGAAGATAACAGTCAGGAAGAAAGTGATAAGCAGGACTGCCACATCCGATTTGGGGTTTTTCAACAATCCTTTGAACACTCTCCAACCACTCATGTTATAAGAAACGATAACCAGTACACCAGCCAGACAGGCCATCGGAATATATTGTGCCAGCGGCATCAGGAAAAGTAAGATAAGTAATAACACCACTGCATGTACAATACCGGCTACAGGCGATTTTCCACCGTTGTTAATATTTGTCATGGTACGGGCGATAGCTCCAGTAGCAGGAATACCTCCGAATATAGGTGATACGAAATTAGCAATACCTTGTGCGATAAGTTCTGTATTTGAATCATGGCGGTCACCAATAACACCGTCGGCTACTGCAGCAGAAAGCAAAGATTCAATGGCTCCCAATACAGCAATAGTAATGGCTACAGGAAACAGATTTTTGATAGCTTCCCAGTCAAGTGCCGGAACAGCTGCTTCCGGAAGCTGTGCTTTGATGCTGAAACGATCGCCTATGGTATCGATACAAGTAATTCCTCCATACATTTTCAGGCAGTAAACTCCTACAGTTACCAGAATGATGGCTACCAGAGAGCCTGGAACTTTTTTAGAGAACTTGGGAGTAATGGCAATGATGAATACACTGACTACACTGACAATGACATTCCACCAGTTTACCGTATCGAAGTGATGGAAATAAAGAATCCATTTTCCGATAAAATCGCCCGGTACTTTTTCACCTTTAAAATCAAGTCCGAAAATATCGGCAATCTGAGTGGTAAAAATGGTAACGGCAATACCGCTGGTAAAACCAATAATAATAGGATAAGGAATAAATTTGATAACGGTTCCCAGTTTGAATATACCTAATAATATAAGGAGCACACCGGCCATCATGGTAGCAACCATTAGTCCGTCGATACCGTATTCCTGAATGATACCGTAGATAATTACGATAAACGCTCCGGTCGGCCCACCTATCTGTACCTTACTTCCACCTAAAAAAGAAATAATAAAGCCGGCTACAATGGCGGTAATGATACCTTTTTCCGGACTTACTCCAGAGGCTATACCAAAGGCAATGGCCAGAGGCAAAGCTACAATTCCCACAATGATACCTGCCATCAGGTCGGTCATAAAGTCGGCCTTGGTGTAAGTTTTCATCATTGTGAAAAGTTTTGGTCTAAATTCTAATCCTTTCATCTATCTTAAAAATGTTACTAATTTAAAAAGAAGCACAAAAGTATATATTTTCTCGAATTCAGACGATTTTTCTATTGATTATATTTTAAAATATTTCCTGAAATAGGAATTTGAATTATTATTTGTTTCTTATTCAGTGTATATGAGATGGGATAAATGATATTTTAGGACTTATTTTCAAGAACTTTTTCTCACTTAAATTTGTTTTATTAGTAAATCCAGACTTTATTGAATTGTTAATAAAATAGAAAATAAAATTGTAATGATTTCAAATTTGAATAAAATTACTACCTTTGCAATGTGAACTTAAAAACGTAATTTATTCATCAACTTAATAACTAATAGATATGGGAAAAAGCATTAAAGGAACAAGAACTGAGAAAAATTTGGCAATCTCTTTTGCTGGTGAATCACAGGCAAGAATGCGTTACACTTATTTTGCCAGTGTAGCAAAGAAGGAAGGCTTCGAGCAGATTTCTGCTATTTTTATGGAAACTGCTGATCAGGAAAAGGAACATGCCAAGAGAATGTTCAAGTGGTTGGAAGGTGGAATGGTAGAAATTACTGCCAGCTATCCTGCCGGCGTAATCGGCACTACATTGGAAAACCTGAAAGCAGCTGCAGCAGGTGAAAATGAAGAATGGAGCTTGGATTATCCGAAATTTGCTGACATTGCAGATGAAGAAGGTTTCCCGGCTATCGCTAAGATGTATCGTGAAATTGCCGTTGCTGAAAAAGGACATGAAGAAAGATATCTGGCTTTCGTGAAGAATATAGAAGATGATAAAGTATTCAAGAAAGATGTAGAAGTGGTATGGCAGTGCCGTAACTGTGGATACATTTATGTAGGTACAGAAGCACCTGAAACATGTCCGGCTTGCTTGCATCCACAAGCTTATTTCGAAGTAAAGAAAAATAATTACTAATCCATTTTGATTGCATAAATGACAGAAGAGGGCTGTGGCTGTTTTTCAGTTACAGTCCTTTTTTGTTTCAGAGAGTCAGGCTTACAAAATACCTATTTCAAGGTATTGTATACCTTGCAGGAACTTCTCATTTTTGTATATCAGAATTTTAAAATGATAGGAATATGAAAATTAAATCAATTACAGGTCGTGAAATACTCGATTCAAGAGGTAATCCTACTGTAGAAGTAGAAGTGAGACTGGAGTCTGGAATCATGGGGCGTGCGTCTGTACCCTCAGGAGCTTCTACAGGTGAACATGAAGCACTAGAACTTCGTGATAAAGATGCCAAGCGTTATGGAGGTAAAGGTGTGTTGAAAGCTGTATATAATGTAAATAATGTAATTGCTCCGGCCTTGGAAGGATGGTCTGTGCTGAATCAGCGTGGAATTGACAAGAAAATGTGCGAACTCGATGGCACGTCTACTAAATCCAATCTCGGAGCCAATGCCATTTTGGGAGTTTCTTTGGCAGTGGCAAAAGCGGCAGCTGCTTACTTGAACATTCCTTTATATCGTTACATTGGAGGAGTAAATACTTTTGTGATGCCGGTACCGATGATGAATATTATCAATGGAGGTTCACATAGTGATGCACCTATTGCTTTCCAGGAATTCATGATTCGTCCGGTAGGCGCACCTTCTTTCCGTGAAGGTCTGCGTATGGGAGCAGAAGTTTTCCATGCCTTGAAGAAAGTGTTGCATGACCGTGGATTAAGTACGGCTGTAGGAGATGAAGGTGGCTTTGCTCCGGCATTGAACGGAACAGAAGATGCGTTGGAGTCTATTTTGTCGGCCATTCAACTGGCAGGATATGTACCAGGAAAGGACGTGATGATTGGAATGGACTGTGCTTCTTCTGAGTTTTATAAGGATGGAGTGTACGACTATACGATTTTTGAAGGAGCCAGTGGTCAGAAACGTACTTCAGATGAACAAGTGGCTTATCTGGAAGAACTGATTAATAAGTATCCGATTGACTCTATCGAAGACGGTATGAGTGAAAACGACTGGCAAGGATGGAAGAAACTGACGGAGCGGGTTGGAGATCGTTGTCAGCTTGTAGGAGATGACTTGTTTGTGACCAATGTGGAATTCTTATCGAAAGGTATAGAACTGGGATGTGCTAATTCCATTCTTATCAAAGTAAATCAGATTGGTTCTTTGAGTGAGACACTCGATGCCATTGAAATGGCTCATCGCCATGGGTATACTACGGTTACTTCTCATCGTTCCGGTGAAACAGAAGATGCTACCATTGCGGATATAGCAGTAGCTACCAATAGTGGTCAGATAAAGACTGGTTCATTAAGTCGTTCCGATCGTATGGCGAAATACAACCAGTTGCTTCGTATTGAAGAGGAATTGGGGGAATTAGCCGTATATGGATATAAGCGTATAAAGTGAATTAGGTGTAATATTAGGTGAATGTAAAATGCAGAAGCGGAATCGTTTCTGCATTTTTTTGTATTTAATATGTAATTTGTTAACCACATTGAATATTTCGCCTTGGTGGTTAATATATGTTGTAAAGCATACTTTTTTAGCCTTGTATTTTGCTGTTCCGAATAAAATAAATACTTTTGTACTGTGTTTTTCATAGTA
>OGPV01000740.1_pt1 | contig 24223 bp, 18 predicted proteins | sample 1553001 | NCBI WGS metagenome assembly OGPV01 (sample SAMEA2580268, study PRJEB22360) | human gut metagenome | biome: human gut; feature: human-associated habitat; material: faeces | place: Denmark | collected 2008/2010
GGCAGGAACAACTGTGAACAGCTCGGTTGCCATGCTTTATGACTGGGACAGCCAGTGGGCAATGGAGGACAGCCAGGGACCCAGAAATAAAGGGCTTCATTATCTGGAAGCAATGTTGAAATTCTACAGAGGTTTCCGGAAGCAGGGCGTGAATGTGGATGTGATCGATATGACCTGTGAACTGGACAAATATAAAGTACTGGCTCTTCCAATGGTTTATATGTTCAAGGAAGGTTTTGCCAAAAAGGTTCGTGCGTTTGTGGAAAACGGCGGTACACTGATCACAAGTTACTGGTCCGGAATTGCAGATGACACAGACAGGTGTTATCTGGAAGGAACTCCTCATGGTCTGATGGATGTGCTGGGAATCAGAAGCACAGAAATTGACGGACTCTATGACTGGGAAGAAAATTCTTTTGTTCCTGTGGCTGGCAATGAACTTGGACTGGATAAGACTTATACATGTAAATATCTGTGCGACCTTGTGGAGCTTCGCGGAGCACGTACTTTAATGACCTACGGAAGTGATTTCTATGAAGGCTATTCCTGCCTGACAGTGAATGAATACGGCAAAGGTAAGGCATGGTATGTGGCAGCAGATGCTGATAAGGAATTCTATGGAGACTTCCTTGAAAAAGTGCTCAAAGACAGCGGCGTTTCCTGCGGAATCAAAGAAGAGATTCCGGACGCACTGGAGATTACAGTGAGAGAGAATGAAAATGAGAAATATTATATTTATCAGAATTTCGGAACAGAAGCTGTAAGCATTCCCGTACCGGAAGGCGAGATCAGTTGGATCTATGGCAATGGAAGCGATAAACTTAATGTTTATGGTCTTGCAGTTGCGAAGGTTATCGTGTAAAATAAATAACGATGGATGAGGAAATCCCTTCACTTTGAGCAGAGATTGAAACTGCCAGGTGGAGGGATTCTTTTTTACTCAGGTTTAACCGGGAAAATGATACAAAAAGTTTTTAATTGTATCAGGAAAGGTATAGAAATATGATTTCAAAAACTCAGATCAGATATATGGCAAATTCTTCATCATACAGTAAAGGTGCAGAACTTTATGCAACAGGAAAAGTTTTGGATATGGATGTAAAAAATATGGGTGCGTTTGATGAAATTGTTGCATCTGTAAAAGGCAGTGGAAGAAATATCTATGAAGTAGATGTATCAATCGATACAGAGAATGATGAAGTTGATACCTGCTATTGTGAATGTCGGGCATATGCAGAATATGGTGGACTTTGTAAACATTGTGTAGCGGTTCTTCTGCAATATAATGATTATGAAAATGATATGGATAGTTATGATTACGGACAATCTGTAGAAAAAATTGTAAAAGGTGGTCTGACCCATACGATCAGAAAAGGAGTGCAGATGCATACCACGCCGGAATTGGCTTCATTATTGCAGAAGCAGGCAGTTGCGAAGTCTCTTCCACTGATTCAGGGAAGCACTTATGGAAAAGTAAGGCTGGAACCATATTTTAATTTTGACGGAAGAACATTTACAGTAGAATTTAAAATAGGAATTAATAAAATGTACGTACTGAAGGATGCATTTTCCTTTGATGTTCATATAGCAAATCAGGATGATTATAAATATGGGAAAAATCTTCAGTTTGTTCATACAATAGAATCCTTTGCCGAGGAATCCAGACCGCTTGCGAAATTTATCTGTAAATGGGCAGACAACAACAGGCAATTTCACAGATCCTCTTCCTATTATGGATACTATATGGGAACTCTGGAAAAGGTAAGGCATCTGGAGCTGTCAGGAAATGAACTGGCAGAATTTTTGCTTTTGATGGAAGGAAAGACATTGCAGGGAGAATCTATAGGAACCAGAAACACAACCTGGGAAATAACCAGAGAACATCTTCCGAGAAAAATGACCATAACAGGTGCAAAGCAGGGAATTGAACTGAAGGTAAGCAAATTTACGTGTGCAGCAAATACGGAACAGTATAAAATTTGTTTTTATGATAAAAAGATTTATATTGAGAATGTAGAAGAGCTTTTACCTGTTAAGGATTTTCTGGACAGTTTGTCTTTGATCCCCGGTGAGAAAGCGTTTATAGAAAATAAAGATGTACCGGCATTCTGTCAGGAACTTTTACCGGTGATCCAGAAGTTTTTTAAATGCAGAATGGTTGAATTTCATCCGGAAAATTATGGAATGGTTAAACCGGAGTTTCGATTTTATTTGGATGCACCGCAGGAAAATATGGTTACATGTAAGGCGACTGTTAAGTATGGAGACAGGGAATTTTCTTTATATACAACGGACGATATTGCAGCAAGGGATATGAATAGAGAAACAGTTGTCAGAAATGTGATCCATAAATATTCGAATGCTTTTAATCCATTTGAACAGTGTGCGGTAATTGCGGATGATGAAGAGATGGAATATGAATTTCTGACAGAAGGAATTCAGGCACTGCAGGCAGTGGGAGAAGTATTTATTTCTGATGCGCTGAGACGGATTGAAGTCCGGAATTCGCCAAAGGTTACAGTAGGTGTTTCCCTGAGTGGAAATCTACTGGAGCTGAGTATGACAGCAGGAGATATTTCAAAGGAAGAACTGATTGACATTCTTTCCAGATATAATAAGAAGAAAAAGTTCTATCGTCTGAAAAACGGAGCTTTTGTAAATGCAGCAGACTCGGGTCTGGATACAGTGGAAGAACTCAGGGCAGGGCTTCAGCTGACGGATAAGCAGATGAAGCAGGATAAGATTGAAGTACAGAAGTACCGTGCGTTGTATTTGGATGCACAGTTGAAAGAGAATCCGGTTGTTTCGGCAGTAAAGGATAAATCTTTTAAGTCGCTGGTAAGAAATATGAAGACCATTGAGGATAATGATTTTGAGGTGCCGGAGAGCCTGGATAAAGTTCTGCGGGAGTATCAAAAACGGGGATTTCTGTGGATTAAGACATTGAATTATAATGGATTCGGCGGAATACTTGCAGATGATATGGGACTTGGAAAAACGTTGCAGGTGATTGCATTTCTACTGTCAGAATTTCTGGAAAGAAGGAATACTGTTGTTGAAAATATAGCAGTAAAAGAAACTGCAATGTTAAATATGCAGAGTGAAATTGAGACAGTGGAACAGGCGTGCAAGGCAGCAGAGGCGCAGAAAGCTGATGGAAAGAAGGCAGATGGACAAACTGGAAAGCTGCAAAGAAACACATTAATTATAGCCCCTGCATCATTGGTGTATAACTGGAGCAGTGAAATTCAACGTTTTGCACCGGAGCTTACAGCAAAGATGGTGACCGGGACTGCAGCAGAGAGAAGACAGATCCTGGCAGAAGCAGATTCTGAGGATATTCTTCTGACTTCCTATGATTTGCTGAAAAGGGATATCAGCGAATATGAAGGATATAAGTTCAGATGTGAGATTATTGATGAAGCTCAGTATATCAAGAATGCAAATACTCAGGCTGCGAAAGCAGTAAAAGAGGTTCAGGCAGACTTCAGGCTGGCTCTTACAGGAACTCCGGTGGAAAACCGCCTGAGTGAATTGTGGAGTATATTTGATTATCTGATGCCCGGTTTCCTTTACAGTTATAAGAAGTTCAGGGAAGAAGTTGAAATTCCGGCAGTTCAGAATTCAGATGAAGATGCAATGAAACGTCTGCAGAAAATGATCCGGCCGTTTGTACTCCGAAGATTGAAGAAGGAAGTGCTTACAGATCTGCCGGATAAGCTGGAAGAGAATATGTTTGTACAGCTAACAGGAGAGCAGCAGAAGCTTTATGATGCACATGTGAAACGGATGATGCTGATGCTGGATAAGCAGTCCGAAGAAGAATTTAAGACCTCAAAGATTACAATTCTGGCAGAGCTGACAAAATTGCGCCAGATCTGTTGTGATCCGTCTCTTATTTTTGCAGATTATAAAGCTGATTCTGCAAAAGTGGATATGTGCCTGAATATGATCAGTAATGCAGTGGAGAGCGGACATAAGATTCTGTTGTTTTCGCAGTTTACGACAATGCTTGACCATCTTGCGAAGCGCCTTGAAGAGGAGAAGATCAGTTACTATATGCTGACTGGTTCTACAAGTAAGGAGAAGCGTGCACAGATGGTAGAGAACTTTAACACAGATGACACACAGGTATTCTGTATTTCTCTGAAGGCAGGAGGAACCGGTCTGAATCTGACGGCAGCAGATATTGTAATCCATTTTGACCCATGGTGGAATCTGGCAGTGCAGAATCAGGCAACGGACAGAGCACACAGAATTGGTCAGAAGAATGTAGTGAATGTATACAAGCTGATCGTGAAGGATACGATTGAAGAAAATATTTTGAAACTGCAGGAAAAGAAACGTGAACTGGCAGATCAGATCCTGGAGGGCGAAGGGCTTAACGGAGGCAGCTTCACAAAAGAGGAACTGATGGAATTACTTTCCGGGAAATAACCGCTTGATTGCAGTTAAATGGCATTTTTTGTAAATGCAGAAATGTATATTCTCCCTGTTTTTCCACATAATAACCATACAACACATGATATGGAAACTGAAGGGTACAAAGACAGTAAACTTCGATAAAAGGAAAAACAGGAGGAAGAAAAGTGCATGAAAGCGACAGGAATTGTTCGGCGCATAGATGATCTGGGGCGTGTGGTCATTCCTAAGGAGATCAGAAAAACGCTGCGGATAAAAGAGGGGACACCACTGGAGATTTTTACTGACCGGGAGGGGGAGATTATTCTGAAAAAGTATTCCCCTATCGGAGAACTGAATGTTTTTGCAAAGGAATATGCAGAGGCGCTGGCGCAGTCAAGCGGGATGGTAGCGTGTATCACAGATCACGATCAGGTGGTGGCTGCTGCGGGACAGGGAAGCAGGGAATATGTGGGAAAACCTATCAGCAAAGCTCTGGAAGATGCAATTACGGAGAGAAGCTCTGTGTTTGCCAACGGAAATGACAGAAGCAGGATACCTGTGACTCAGGAACAGAGAGAACCTTTGTATTCCCAGATCATGCAGCCTATTATCAGTGCAGGAGATACAATAGGATCTGTGCTTTTACTGGGAAAGAATGAAAGGGATGTGATGGGTGAATCAGAGAAGATGCTCATCAGAACGGCAAGCGGATTTCTGGGAAGACAGATGGAACAGTAAAATTAATAGAATCTTCAGCAGCTTATAGTGGCGGCTGAGGATTCTTTTTTGTATAATAAGAAGCAATTATGATTTTCTGGAATTGTTATAGTAATAAAATTGTTATGGCAATGAGAGGTGGAAAGGAGACATATTATATGGCTGCAATATATCTGGCACCGTTTTATCTGTTGGTGTGTGTATATATCCTGCTTCGCAGCCTGCACTGGTTTCAGGTATTGCATACGGTTTTTCGGAATGTGTGGGTGTGCAGGGGGATTGGACTTGTATATTTATTTGTAGTGTTTAGTATACTGATCGCATTTATGGCACCTGCGTCAGGATTCAGGAGATTTATGAAGCTTCTGAGTAATTACTGGCTCGGTGTTTTGATGTATACACTTATGACTCTGGGAATCGCGGATGGATTGAGACTGTTACTGAAATATCCTCTTAGAAATTTTGCCTTTCCGGGGAGAGAATTGCTTTTCAGTAATATGGGAACTGCTGTTGTGGGAGCTGTCTGTGCGGTGATCATTTCAACAGTCAGTATTTACGGAGTGCTCAGTGCCGGAAATATACATACAACGAAGTACAATATTTCTGTTGATAAAAAGGCAGGAAATATGAAGGAGTTAAATGTGGTTCTGGCAGCAGATCTTCATCTGGGATATAATATTGGATGCAAGCAGATGGAGCAGATGACAGAGAAGATCAATGAGCAGAAACCGGATCTGGTGGTAGTGGCAGGAGATATTTTTGACAATGAATATGAGGCACTGGATGATCCGGAAAAACTGGCGGAGATATTGAGAGGGATCCGCTCAAAGTATGGTGTGTATGCATGTTACGGAAACCACGATATTCAGGAAAAGATTCTGGCGGGATTTACCTTTGGCAGTAAGGAAAAGAAAGAAAGTACCCCGGAGATGGATGAGTTTCTGGAGAAAGCGGGGATTACGCTTCTGAGAGATGAGTATGTGCTCATTGATGATTCCTTTTATCTGTATGGAAGACCGGATTATGAGCGTCCCGGACGGGGGATTGATGAACGAAAGACTCCGCAGGAAATCACAGAGGGTATGGATGTGTCACTGCCAGTGTTGGTTATCGATCATGAGCCGAGAGAACTTCAGGAACTGGCGGATACAGGTGTGGACGTAGATCTCTGCGGACATACCCATGACGGACAGGTATTTCCGGGAAATATTGTGATCAGATTCTTCTGGGAAAATCCCTGTGGTTATCTGAAGAAAGGAAATATGCATAATATCGTTACATCCGGTGTAGGGCTTTTTGGACCAAATATGAGAGTTGGGACTAAAAGTGAAATCTGTGATGTCAGTATATGTTTTAACTGAATCAAGTAAGTCCCCGGCTTCAACTGCAAAAATCAATAAGCAGTTGAAGCCGGGGACTTGTCTGTTTAGTTATGTCTGATCTGATTTTATGCTCAGTCGAGAGCTTTCTCACTCATTTCTTCCAGAAGGTCTTTTTTCAGATCCCAGAGTTTCTGAGAAAGGTCTACATATACTTTCTGAGGATTTACGAAACGTCTGGATTCATCCCAGAGAGTATTCTGCTCTTTCTGGCAGTAATCGCGAAGCTCCATAACAGATGGAGATTCATAGACCCGTTTACCTTCTTTGATAACAGGAACGAGAAGTTCGCGTACTTCATAGGTTCCGCCGAGAACTTTTGTCTTTTTCCAGGTATCGATTGGATCAAAGAGAACCATGTTCTGGTCTGCATCAAGCTTTTCATCAGCAAGGCAGATAAGATCTGCCCTGATTTTTCCGGTTTTCTTATTATAGAGACGATATACGGTTTTATTTCCAGGGTTGGTTACTTTCTCTGTGTTTTCGGAAAGCTTGATCTTAGGTGTAAATTCGGTACTGTCTGCATCTTTGACAGCAGCAAGTTTGTATACACCGCCGAATGCAGGATTATCGTTGGCGGTGATCAGTCGTGTTCCGACACCCCAGGAATTAATCTTGGCATCCTGAGCCTTCAGGCTCTCAATGAGATATTCGTCCAGATCGCTGGAAGCGGAAATAACTGCATCGTCAAATCCGGCAGCAGCAAGCATCTTATATGCTTCTTTGGAAAGGTAGGCAAGATCACCACTGTCGATACGGATACCGTATTTGGTAAGCGGAATACCTTCTTCGCGCATTTCCTCAAATACACGAATTGCATTTGGAACACCGGATTTCAGGACATCATAGGTATCTACCAGTAAGGTGCAGGCATTCGGATAAAGTTTGGCATAGGTTTTGAATGCGGTATATTCATCCGGGAAGCTCATGATCCAGCTGTGTGCGTGAGTTCCAAGGACCGGTACGTCGAACATTTTGCCTGTGAGAACACAGGAAGTACCGGCACATCCACCGATGATTGCGGCACGTGCGCCAAAGATACCTGCATCCGGTCCCTGGGCACGACGCAGACCAAATTCCATGATCGCATCACCCTTTGCAGCATAGCAAACGCGGGCTGCTTTGGTAGCAATGAGGCTCTGGTGATTGATGATATTCAGGATTGCTGTCTCTACAAGCTGAGCTTCCATGATAGGTGCTACAACTTTGACAAGCGGTTCTCTTGGGAAGACAACTGTTCCCTCAGGAATTGCATAGATATCACCTGTGAAACGGAAGTTGCTTAAATATTCAAGGAAGTCCTCTTCAAAAGTATTCAGGCTTCTGAGATATTCGATATCTTCATCTGTGAATTTAAGATTCTCAATATATTCAATCATCTGTTCCAGTCCGGCAGTGATGGCAAATGCACCTCCGCATGGATTGGTACGGTAAAACATATCGAAGATAACAGTCTGGTTTGTTGGGTTCTTAAAATAGCCCTGCATCATAGTAAGTTCATAAAGGTCTGTGAGCAGAGTAAGATTATTAGCTCTCATATATAGCTCTCCTTTTGGGTTCATAATAATATCTCGGGTGTAACTGTTTATCGCAATTTACAGATATCAGGCCAGGGCTGAATAGCTTTTGACCTCAGTATCATAATATATAGTCTGGAGAAATTATTATTAAGATTTCCTGCTGCTTTGATCTCTATAGCAAGTTTCTAGTGTGCCGACAAGTTGATTCTTGAAACAATCTTGCGTCAACCTGTCGGCACACCAGTTACGAGAATTGTTATATTTAAGAAAGAGTATATCAGAAGCAGCAATAAGTTTTTATTGATTATAGCATAATTTTTCCCGGAGTACATAAAAAAACTCCGGGAAATAGGCGGTATTTTCATGTTTTTGAAGAAAAATAAAAAAAATTAAAAAAATTTCAAAAAAGGGGTTGCATTTTTTGAAAGACTATTATATAATACCAATTGTCGCGAACGAAGTAGCGAAAACAAAACATAAAGGGCTATCGCCAAACGGTAAGGCAACGGACTCTGACTCCGTCAGTTCAAGGTTCGAATCCTTGTAGCCCTGCTTCTTGAGCACCTCGATGAGAGGTGCTTTTTTGTTCTATGAAATAAGAGAAAAAACAAGTGTGTTTCTTTAGAACAAGTGATACAATAAATTTGCAGACAGTATAACAGGAGGCACATTATGAGCTACAGTTTTGAAAGTCGCGTAAGATTCAGCGAGATCGGAGAGAAGGGCTGCCTGACGCTGCCGGGAGTTCTGGATTATTTTCAGGACTGCTGTACCTTTGAATCTGAACAGACAGGTCTCGGAATGGAAGTATTAAAGGCACAGAAAAGAGCCTGGGTACTTTCCGCATGGCAGGTAATTGTGAAGAGATATCCAAAGCTTGGTGAAAATATAAAAGTAACAACAATTCCTTATGGATTCCGGGGCTTTATCGGAATGCGTAATTTTATTCTTGAGACAGCGGATGGCGAGAGACTGGCCTGGGCGAATTCTTACTGGTCCTTTATCAACACAGAGACAGGACTTCCGGAAAAGCTGACACCGGCGGACACCGATCCTTATGATCTGGGAGAGAAGATGGAAATGGATTATGCACCGAGAAAGATCGCGCTTCCGAAAGAGCGGAAACCGAAGGAATCTTTTGCCGTACAGAAACATCATCTGGATACGAACCACCACGTAAACAACTGCCAGTATATCCGAATGGCAGCTGATTTTCTGCCGGAGGATTTTGCGGTCCATCAGCTTCGTGTGGAGTACAAGAGACAGGCTGTCCTTGGAAATGTAATGATTCCGGAAGTATATATGGAAGCAAATAAGGCAACGGTAGTTCTCAATGCGGAAGATCAGGAACCCTACGCTGTGGTGGAATTTACAAAGTGATCAGAGCTGTTTTAAACAGCATGGACATATTACGAAGTGGATTGTAAAGACACTTTATAAAAGGGAGGAAACGCAATGCTGGAAAAATTAAAAGAAGAAGTTTACAAAGCAAACATGGATCTGCCGAAATATGGCCTGGTTACATTTACCTGGGGAAATGTCAGCGGCATCGACAGAGAGAAGGGACTTTTTGTCATCAAACCAAGCGGTGTGGATTATGATAAACTGACACCGGAAGATATGGTTGTTGTTGATCTTGAAGGAAATAAAGTTGAGGGTAAATACAATCCATCTTCCGATACTGCCACACATGTGGTACTTTACAATGCGTTTCCAAATATCGGAGGTATTGTGCATACCCATTCATCCTGGGCTACAAGCTGGGCACAGGCAGGAAGATCCATTCCATGTTATGGAACAACACATGCGGATTATATTTACGGAGAGGTTCCATGCGTGCGTAACCTGACAAAAGATGAGATCGAGGAAGCCTATGAGAAAAATACCGGTATTCTCATTGCCGACTATTTCAAAGATAAAGATTACGAAGCAGTTCCGGCAGTTCTCTGCAAAAACCACGGACCGTTTACCTGGGGAAAAGATGCACATGAGGCTGTTCACAACGCAGTTGTCCTGGAAGAAGTTGCCAAGATGGCTTCCCGCTGCGAGCTGATCAATCCGGATGTAAAACCGGCGCCGCAGGAGCTTCAGGATAAACATTACTACAGAAAACATGGCGCAAATGCCTACTATGGACAGGGAAATAAATAAGAAAAAAAAGAAGCAGAAGAATGTCACATGGAAAAGTGTGGCATTCTTTTTTTGTGGAATATAAATTGTGGAGAGGTGCCGTTTACGGGCGGGCAGTAATTCAGAATGGAATAACTGTTTTACTGATACAATAGTGTCCTGTAAAAGATACTATCCAGGGTAAAACAATGAAGAAATGTTCATTTTTTGTCGAAAAAAACCAGATTTGCTGACCTTTAACACAGGTGCCACCAAAATATGTGCTAATGTCAAGAAAAATGCAGAACATTAACACATTTTGGAAAACAGGTGGCAGGATGAAAATTTACACTTATCAGGGAAGAAAGAACGTTTCCGGAGAAAAAATACGTCAGATGAGAAATATAAAACGGATGTCACAGTCAGATCTGGCGGCAAAAATGCAGGTGGAAGGTGTGATGCTGGAACGTGACAGTATCAGCAGGATCGAAGTCGGAGAACGTTTTGTGGCAGATTATGAACTGAGAGTGTTTGCAAAAGTGCTGGGTGTGGATGTGAAGTGGCTACTGAACGAAGAGTGCTCCTGAGATCAGCAGCATGATAATTGGTATGACTGATATTTATACAGCAAACTACTTGATATTTATGTCGGAAACTGCTACAGTATAAAGAAAAAAGGCGACCGGGAAACCTTGCGGGGGTAAACGGTCACGGATAAAGAGATAGAGGCGCGGATTTTATCAGTATTTATGGACGAGAGGCCCTGGCAGGCTGTCCATAAAGAAAGGAAAATCTGCCGAAGTGCTCTGAAAGGCCAGATGACAGGGTACTGGGATAACGCAGAATATGCGTTGTACTGTCACGGATGTGGAGCGCTATCGTAAGTTGAATAAAGAAGATTATTTAACCGGAGGTGTTCTAAGAAGGGACAGCCTCCGTTTTTTTGTCCCCGAAAAGGGAGGAGAAAAATGAGTAAAAAAGCAGGAACAGCATTGTCTGTTATGGCAATGGTATTCATGGGCGCACTGGCAAGTCCCCTGACTGTGCTGGCTGCGGATGCGGAGGAGACTTATCAGCCTGCTCTGTATGCAACGATCTGGGCACTGCTTCCACCTCTTGTAGCGATCATCCTTGCGCTGATCACAAAAGAAGTATACAGTTCTCTGTTTGTGGGAATTGTAGTAGGAGCACTGCTTTATTCCGGATTCAAATTCGAAGGAACAGTAACACAGATCTTTGAGGGAGGAATCATCAAGGTTCTTTCTGACAGTTATAACGTAGGTATCCTGATCTTCCTGGTAATCCTGGGATCAGTGGTATGTATGATGAACAAGGCCGGCGGCTCCGCCGCATTCGGACGATGGGCCAGCAAAAAGATCCACACACGTGTGGGCGCGGAACTTGCCGCAATTGTGCTTGGTATTCTGATCTTTATTGATGATTATTTCAACTGTCTGACAGTAGGAAGCGTTATGCGTCCGGTAACAGACAGACATCATGTATCCAGAGCAAAATTTGCATACCTGATCGATGCGACAGCTGCTCCGGTATGTATCATCGCACCGATCTCATCCTGGGCTGCAGCAGTCAGCGGATTCGTAGAGGGACAGGACGGACTTGCGATTTTTGTAAAAACTATCCCGTATAACTTTTATGCAATCCTTACGATTGTAATGATGGTTGGCATGGTGCTGATGAAAACCGAATTTGGTGCCATGAAAACACATGAGATCAACGCACTGAACGGAGATCTTTATACAACATCTGCAAGACCCTATGAGAATGCAACGGATGATGAGACACCGAATCCGAGAGGAAGGGTGATCGATCTTGTGATCCCGATCGTTGTGCTTGTTATCTGCTGTGTCATCAGTATGATCTACACAGGAGGATTTTTCAGCGGAACAGATTTTGTTACCGCATTTTCACAGAGTGATGCCTCTACAGGCCTTGCAATGGGAAGTGCTTTTGGTCTGGTGTTTGCCATTATTTTCTATATGATCCGACGTGTGATCAATTTCAGAGATTGTATGGGATGCATCCCGGAAGGCTTCAAGGCCATGGTACCGGCGATCATGATCCTGACCTTTGCATGGACACTGAAGGCTATGACAGACTCACTTGGTGCTGCGGTATTCGTAGAAGAAGCAATGCGCTCCGTTGCCGGTGGTATTGAAGTTATCCTTCCGGCCATTATTTTCCTGGTTGGATGCGGACTTGCATTTGCTACAGGTACTTCCTGGGGAACCTTTGGTATCCTGATCCCGATCGTTGTTGCGGTATTTGAGAAATCCAGTCCTGAGATGATGATCATTTCCATGTCTGCCTGCATGGCAGGTGCGGTTTGCGGAGATCACTGTTCACCGATCTCTGATACAACGATCATGGCTTCCGCAGGAGCACAGTGTGATCATGTGACTCACGTTTCCACACAGCTTCCGTATGCGATCGTAGCTGCGGCAGTATCTTTTGTAACTTATATTGTTGCCGGTTTTGTAAAAACAGCATGGATCGCACTTCCGGTTGGAATCGTGCTGATGTTGATCGTACTTTTCGTCATCAAGATGAAAAACCCGATGCCGATTGAGAAACCGACAGAATAAATTAGTAAAAAAACAGATGGACCGGATGCGGATCACAGATATCCGCATAACCGACCGATAAAAGGCAGTGACGGAAAGAAATTTCCGAAGCTGCCTTTTTTGTGCTTTCTATAATAATTCTCTTATGTTATAATGCAGGACAGACAGCAAATAGTAAATGATCATATATAGTTTTAAGGAACAGGAGTAAGAATGATAGAATTAGGTAAAAAACAGAAATTACTGGTTGTAAAAACCGTGGATTTCGGAATATATCTTGGAGAGGACCGAAATGCACCTCAGAATGAGCGGGTGCTTCTTCCGTCCAAACAGGTACCGGAAGGAACCAAAGTAGGTGATGAGATCGAGGTATTCATCTACAAAGATTCTCAGGACAGACTGATCGCGACTACCCGTGAGCCGATGCTCCAGGTGGGACAGACAGCAGTCCTTAAGGTTAAACAGGTCACCAGGATCGGTGCTTTTCTTGACTGGGGACTGGAGAAAGATCTTCTTCTTCCGTATCATGAGCAGACCAACAGAGTCCGTGAGGGGGAAGAATGTCTGGTAGCTCTTTATGTAGATAAGAGCAGCAGACTCTGTGCAACCATGAAAGTATATCATTATCTTTCAACCAGAACTCCTTATGTACCGGGAGATATGGTAAAGGGCCGTGTCTATGAGATCAGCGGAAACTTCGGTGTTTTTGTTGCGGTAGATGATAAATATTCCGCACTGATCCCTGCAAGAGAGGCAACCGGCAAATATAGACCGGGAGCTATTCTTGATCTTCGTGTCACTGAGGTAAAAGAGGATGGCAAGATGAATGTCAGCGACCGTCAGAAAGCTTACATCCAGATCAATGAAGATGCAGAGAGCGTACTCAGCGTGATCGAGGAATTTGCAGGCGTGCTGCCATTTGATGATCATGCTTCACCGGAAGTCATCAAGAGAGAGTTTGGTCTCAGCAAGAACGCATTCAAGCGTGCGGTCGGCCATCTGATGAAAGAAGGAAAAGTAGAGATCCGTGATAAGAGGATCTACATTAAAAAATAACAAGGTGTTGACCGGCTCCGGATCAGACACGCTCCGGCACGTTCCGAGAAAAGTGCAGAGCGGGGAGGATCCGGAGCCCTGTTTTTACAGTAAGGAGAGAAGGATTTGGAGTTTACACATTTACATGTCCATACAGAATACAGTCTTCTGGATGGCTCCAATAAGATCAAAGAGTATGTAGCCAGAGTAAAAGAACTGGGTATGGACAGTGCGGCGATCACCGATCATGGTGTTATGTACGGTGTGATCGACTTTTACAGGGCTGCCAGAGAAGCCGGGATCAATCCCATCCTGGGATGCGAGGTTTATGTGGCTCCGGGTTCCCGCTTTGACCGTGAAGTGGGAAGTGGCGATGACCGTTATTACCACCTGGTTCTGCTGGCCGAGAATAATCAGGGATACAGCAACCTGATGAAGATTGTATCCAAGGCATTTGTGGAAGGCTTTTATTACAAGCCACGTGTGGATCTGGAACTTCTGGAAAAATATCACGAGGGGATTATTGCCTTAAGTGCCTGCCTGGCAGGAGAGGTCGCAAGGTATCTTGCCCGTGGAATGTATGAGGATGCAAAGATCGCAGCCCTGCGTTATCAGGATATTTTTGGAAAAGGAAATTTCTTCCTGGAGCTTCAGGATCATGGAATTCCGGAGCAGCAGACGGTAAACCAGCAGCTTCTCCGCATGCACAGAGAGACAGGAATCGACCTGGTTGCTACCAATGACGTGCATTATACCATGGCTGAGGATGCGGAGCCCCATGACGTGCTCCTCTGTCTGCAGACCCAGAAAAAACTCAGCGATGAGAACAGAATGCGCTATGAGGGCGGCCAGTATTATGTGAAATCTCCAGAAGAGATGGCGAGACTTTTTCCATATGCTCTGGAAGCTCTGGAAAATACCCACAAGATCGCGCTGCGCTGCCACGTGGAGATCGAATTCGGCGTGACCAAGCTGCCGAAATATGATGTGCCCGACGGACTGACCTCCTGGGAGTATCTGAACAAGCTTTGCCATGAAGGGCTGGAACAGCGTTATCATCCGGTAACCGATGCGCTGAAAAAACGCCTGGATTATGAGCTGTCCACCATCAAAAACATGGGATATGTAGATTACTTCCTCATTGTGTGGGACTTCATCAAATATGCCAGAGACAATGATATCATGGTCGGCCCGGGACGAGGTTCCGCCGCAGGAAGCCTGGTTGCCTATACACTTGGGATCACCCAGCTGGATCCGATCCGGTATGATCTTCTCTTTGAGCGTTTCCTGAATCCGGAACGAGTATCCATGCCGGATATTGATGTGGACTTCTGCTTTGAACGAAGACAGGAAGTTATCGATTATGTACGGCGGAAATATGGCGATGACTGCGTGGTTCAGATCGTTACCTTCGGTACTTTGGCAGCCCGCGGTGTGATCCGTGATGTAGGCCGTGTTCTGGACATGCCTTATGCCCAGGTAGACACCATCGCCAAGATGGTTCCACAGGAGCCAAATATCACCATTGATAAGGCACTGGGAATGAATCCGGAGTTCCGGAAAGCCTATGAGGAACAGGAAGATATCCACCGCCTGATCGACCTTGCCAAGCGTCTGGAGGGTCTGCCAAGACATACTTCCATGCATGCAGCAGGTGTTGTGATCAGCCAGAAAGACGTATCGGAATACGTACCTCTTTCCAGAGCCCAGGACGGTTCCATTGTCACGCAGTTTACCATGACAACACTGGAAGAGCTGGGACTTCTGAAAATGGATTTCCTGGGGTTACGTACCCTGACCGTTATCCAGAACGCGGTAAAAATGATAGAACAGAGTACCGGCGTTTTCCTGGATATGCAGAAAATTGATTACAACGACAAAAAAGTACTGGATTCTCTCGGAACAGGACGTACTGACGGCGTGTTCCAGCTCGAGAGTGCCGGAATGAAAAACTTCATGAAGGAACTGAAGCCTCAGAGCCTTGAGGATGTCATCGCGGGAATTTCCCTTTACCGTCCGGGTCCCATGGATTTCATCCCCCAGTATATCCGGGGAAAAACCCGCCGGGATCCCATCCGTTATGACTGCCCGCAGATGGAGCCCATCCTGAAGCCGACCTATGGCTGTATCGTATACCAGGAGCAGGTTATGCAGATCGTCCGTGATCTTGCAGGCTATACTCTTGGACGAAGCGACCTGGTGCGCCGTGCCATGTCCAAGAAGAAAGCTTCTGTTATGGCAAAAGAGCGCCAGAATTTCGTTTACGGAAATGTGGAAGAGGGGGTTCCGGGCTGTATCGCCAACGGCATTTCCGAGGAGATCGCAAACAAGATCTACGATGAGATGACAGACTTTGCGAAGTATGCTTTCAATAAGTCTCACGCTGCCGCTTATGCGGTGGTTTCCTATCAGACCGCATATCTGAAATACTACTATCCGGTAGAATTCATGGCTGCGCTGATGACGTCCGTTGTGGAAATGCCAAACAAGGTAGCGGAGTATATTTCCGTATGCCGTCAGATGGGAATCCAGATCCTTCCGCCGGATATCAATCATGGCATGTATGGTTTTTCTGTTGACAACGGTGCCATCCGCTATGCACTTTCTGCTATCAAGAGTATCGGCCGCCCGGTTATTGAGGGGATTGTGCGGGAACGAGAGGAGCACGGGGAATATACTTCCCTGAAAACTTTTGTGGAGCGAAATATTGATCAGATCAACAAACGTGTTGTGGAAAATCTGATCAAGGCCGGAGCACTGGACTGTCTGGAAGGAAACCGGAAACAGAAGATGACCATATATACGCAGATCATCGACAGTATCAACCAGGACAAAAAGCACACCATGGCCGGACAGTTGAGCCTTTTTGATATTGCTTCTGAGGAAGATAAAAAGGAATTTGAGATCCGTATGCCGCAGGTTGAGGAATATCCGAAAGAGATCATCCTGACCTTCGAAAAAGAAGTTCTTGGCATTTATCTCAGCGGCCATCCACTGGAGCGCTACCGGAATATGATGGAAAAAATGATCTCTGCAAAAACGTCGGATTTCCAGCCGGATGATGAAACCGGAATTCCGGAAGTCTACGATAACCAGAAAGTGATCGTAGGCGGAATGATTACGGATAAAACCATAAAATATACAAAGAATAATAAGGTAATGGCGTTCCTTACCGTAGAAGATCTGGTAGGCACCGTGGAAGTTGTGGTATTTCCGCGTGATTACGAAAAATGCCAGATGTTCCTGAACGAAGATGCCAGACTTTTCATCCAGGGAAGAGTATCTGCGGAAGACGACAAAGCCAGCAAACTGATCCTGGAAAAAGTCCGTACCTTCGATGATATGCCAAAAGAACTGTGGATCCAGTTCGAAAGCCGGGAAGACTACGCAAAAGCCGAGACCGGTCTGGTAGATGATCTGATGTCATCCAGAGGAAACAGCAGTGTGGTTATTTATCTCAAAGATGTCAAGGCAATGAAGAAACTTCCGCCTGCCTATCAGGTCCATATCGAGGATTCCTGGCTGAAACACATGTGTGAAAAATATGGAAGTTCCAATGTTAAAATTGTGGACAGAGTATTGAAAAACTTATAAAAATGCTATAAACTATATCCGAATATGTGTATTACAATAGGTTGTTTCATAAGATGGAGGATAACAATATGGCAGAGAACAAAATCAAAACGATCGGCGTTTTGACCAGTGGCGGTGACGCACCTGGAATGAATGCTGCAATCCGTGCTGTTGTCAGAAGAGGATTAAGCAGCGGACTGAACGTAAAGGGAATCTATAAAGGATACAGCGGTCTCTTAAATGAAGAGATCAGAGACATGACAGCAAGAGATGTTTCCGATACGATTGAGCGAGGCGGAACAATTCTTTATACTGCCAGATGTGCAGAGATGAGAACAGAGGAAGGACAGCAGCAGGCTGCAGAGATCTGCAGAAAGCATGGAATCGACGGCCTTGTTGTTATCGGTGGAGACGGTTCCTTCGCAGGTGCTCAGAAACTTGCGAACCTTGGAATCAATACCATTGGCCTGCCGGGAACCATTGACCTTGATATCGCATGTACCGAGTACACCATCGGTTTCGATACAGCTGTAAACACAGCGATGGAAGCCATCGATAAGGTACGTGATACATCCACATCCCATGAGAGATGCAGTATCATCGAGGTTATGGGACGTAACGCCGGATACCTTGCAGTATGGTGCGGTATCGCAAACGGTGCTGAGGATATCCTGATCCCGGAGAAATATGATTACGACGAGCAGAAGCTTATTGACAATATCGTAGAGAGCCGTAAGAAAGGCAAGAAACACCATATCATCGTAAATGCTGAGGGTATCGGCCATTCAGAGGCTATGGCAAAACGTATCGAGGCTGCAACAGGCATCGAGACACGTGCAACTATCCTTGGTCACATGCAGCGTGGTGGAAGCCCTACATGTAAGGACCGTGTATATGCGTCCATGATGGGTGCTCTTGCAGTAGACCTTCTTGTTGCCGGTAAACGCAGCCGTGTTGTTGGATATCGCCACGGTGAGTTCGTTGATTTTGACATCAATGAGGCTCTTGCAATGCAGAAGAATGTAGATTCCTACATGTGGGAGGTTTGCAATTCTCTTTCTCACAACTACAATAAATAAAAAATATGAACTTGAAAAAAGTTTCAGACGGATTGCATAAACTGAATACGTCACAAATAATTGCCCTCGGCTTTGCGGGGGTGATTTTTGTAGGCGGATTTATTTTGTGGCTGCCGTTCTGCAGTGCACCCGGGCAGGCTGTTACCTTCCCGGATGCTGTTTTTACAGCGGCAACCAGCGTATGTGTGACGGGACTTTCCACAGTCGTTATGGCAGTCCAGTGGAGCCCCATTGGAAAAGCGGTTATCCTGTGCCTGATACAGATCGGCGGGATCGGACTGATCGCACTGGCGAATATGATATTCATCAGCCTCCGGCGGAAAATTTCCCTGAAAAACCGGCGGATCATCAAGGAATCCTATAACCTGGATGAAATGGGTGGAGTCGTGGCTGTAGTCCGCAGTGTGGTGAAATGCGTGTTTCTTGCAGAAGGAATCGGTGCGGTCCTGTATGCGTTTTGCTTTGTACCGGAATTTGGAATAAAAAAAGGTCTGGTGCATGCCATATTTCTGGCGGTATCTGCATTCTGCAACGCAGGGATCGATCTTTTCGGGGAAACAAGCCTTTCGGTATATGTGAGCAATCCGCTGGTCAATATCACTACGATTGGCCTGATCATTGTGTCAGGTCTTGGATTTATCGTCTGGTGGGATCTGTGGGATAAATTCCGCAAGGTTCTGAGAAAAGAGCTCTCCCCATCCAGAGTTTTTCGTGTACTGCGGCTTCAGAGCAAGCTGGTCCTTACGATGACCGGGATCCTGGTATTTTCAGGAGCATTTCTGGTATTTATCTTTGAATCCGGAAACCCTTCCACGCTAAAGGGGGCACCACTGGGAACAAAGCTCATGGCATCCTTTTTCCAGTCAGTGACAACACGTACGGCGGGATTTTATACCATGGATCAGTCGCTTTTGTCCACACCTACCGTGATCATTTCCCTACTGTGGATGTTTATCGGAGGATCACCCATGGGCACTGCCGGTGGTGTGAAGACTACTACCATTGCGGTTCTGATCCTTTCTATTGCAGCATATCTTCAGGGAAAAAAGGATGTAGAGGTATACGGCCGCAGGATCCGTGAGAGCTATCTCCGTTCTGCCATGGTTGTTGCAGGAACCAGTGTGTTGATCCTTTTTACCATGACGGTGCTTTTGTCCGCAGTAATGCCGGGAGTGGATCTGGCAGATGTTTTATATGAGATCACTTCTGCGGGGGCTACAGTAGGACTTTCCAGAGGACTGACACCTCAGCTGAATGTGGCAGGCAAGTGGATCGTGATCCTTACCATGTATCTGGGACGTATCGGACCACTGACACTGGGAACTGCAGTTGTGGTGCGTGTGCGTAACAGGCCGGGAAGCACGACTCATCTCGGGGAAGAAGATATCATGATCGGTTAAACAGGAGAATAAAATGAAAAATAAATCTTTTGCTGTGATCGGGCTTGGACAGTTTGGAATGACTCTGGCGGTGACGCTGGCAGAGTCCGACTGTGATGTCCTTGCCATTGACGACAAAGAAGAAAATATCGAAGAGATTTCCGAAAAAGTAACCTACGCGGTGAAAGCAGATGTCCGTGAACCTGGAATCCTGAAAGCACTGGGAGTTCAGAATGTGGATGTGGCCATTATCGCAGTTGCCGAAAATCTGGAAGCCAGCATTTCCGCAACCATGCAGGCCAAGGATCTGGGAGTTCCCTTTGTAGTTGCAAAAAGCATGAATTCTCTTCATGGACGTATTCTTGACAAAATCGGTGCAGATAAAATCATTTATCCGGAACAGGCCATGGGACTCCGTGTTGCCAGAAATCTCCTGTCCGGCGGATATCTGGATGTATTTGAACTTTCGGCGGAATTCAGTATGGCGGAGTTTTCCATTCCGGAGTCATGGGTTGGAAAAAGCCTGATGGATCTGAATGTACGTGAGCGTTTTCACATCAATATCATTGGTATTAAACAGGGCGAAAATGTCACAGTAGATCTGAAACCGTCCGAGCCGCTTCCGGACCGCTGTTCCATAATCGCCATTGGAAAAAATAAGGATCTTAATGCGGAACCGGCGTTTATGAAGTGATTTTTCGAAGATTCCGTAAACAGGATAAGTGCAAGGAGTAAGATAAAAAGTATGATAACCAGCGTATCAAATGCAAAAATAAAAAATGTCATGCAACTGAACCAGAAGGCAAAAGCCAGAAGAGAACAGGGACTTTTTGTGGCAGAAGGCCGGAAGATGTTCCTGGAAGCACCGGAAAACTGGGTTTTTCAGGTGTTTGTCTCTGAGACTTTTTCCCAGGATGGGGAACTGATGGCTCAGGTAGAGAAATATCCTTATGAGATCGTGAAAGATTCCGTATTCCGTCAGATGTGTGATACCAAGACTCCCCAGGGAATCCTTACCGTTCTGAAACTGCCTTCCTGGAGCGAGGAAGAAGTACTGGCAGGAGAAAATCCTCTGGTCATGGTCCTTGAAGATCTTCAGGATCCGGGAAATGCGGGAACCATTCTTAGGACCGGTGAGGGTGCCGGCGTGAGCGGCGTTTTTCTTACAAAAACCTGTGTGGATATCACAAATCCCAAGGTGATCCGTTCTACCATGGGCTCCATTTACAGAATGCCTTTTCTATATGTGGAAGATGTGGTATCATTAGAAAAGAAGCTGAAAGAAAAAGGAATCCGCAGTTTTGCAGCTCATCTGAAAGGTGAGAATTCCTACGATCATGAATCCTATAAAGGTGGTACCGCATTTTTTATCGGAAACGAGGGAAAAGGTCTTACAGACCAGGCTGCGGACGCAGCAGACTGCCTGATACGCATCCCGATGTGCGGAAAAGTAGAATCGCTGAATGCTGCTATGGCATCGGGGATTTTGATGTATGAAGCTGCAAGACAGAGAAGAGAATAAGAGAGGAGGGGTTTTATGACACCTTTGGCCTGGCTTGGAATACTGGCAATTTTACTGGTAATTGAAGCGATCACGGTAGGACTTACCACTGTCTGGTTTGCAGGCGGTGCTCTTGTGGCGTGCATTGTCTCGTGGCTCGGCGGGGGAATTGTTGTACAGCTCCTTTTATTTTTCGGAGTTTCCGTGGTGCTTCTGATCTTTACCAGACCTCTGGCGGTTCGCTACATGAACAAGGGCGTGGAGAAGACCAATGCAGAGAGCCTTCTGGGAAAAAGGGCCGTAGTGATACAGCCAATCAACAACCTGGCTCAGACCGGGCAGGTGCGGATCAATGATATCGAATGGACGGCACGTTCAGCCGACGAATCGGTTGAAATACCGGCCGGTGCAGTAGTTGAGATCAAAGAGATCCGCGGAGTGAAGCTGATCGTAAAAGAAGATAATAAGGAGGGCTAAAATTATGGGTGGAGTTATTGTTTTGCTTGTAGTCATCGTTCTTGTATTGTGGGTACTTGCATCCTGCATCCGCATTGTGCCGCAGGCTTATGCTGTGGTACTGGAACGTCTTGGCGCTTACAAAGCTACCTGGAGCACAGGTATTCATTTCAAGGTTCCGTTCATTGAGCGTGTTGCAAGAAGAGTAAACTTAAAAGAGCAGGTTGTGGATTTTCCACCGCAGCCGGTGATCACGAAAGATAACGTAACCATGCAGATCGATACCGTTGTATTTTTCCAGATCACAGATCCGAAGCTTTATGCATATGGCGTTGAGAATCCGATCATGGCTATCGAGAATCTTTCTGCTACAACACTTCGTAATATCATCGGTGATATGGAACTGGATGAGACACTGACATCCCGTGAAGTCATCAACACCAGGATGAGAGCTTCCCTTGATGAAGCTACAGATCCATGGGGAATCAAGGTGAACCGTGTAGAGCTTAAGAACATCATTCCTCCGGCAGCCATCCAGGATGCCATGGAGAAACAGATGAAAGCCGAGCGTGAGAGACGAGAAGCCATCCTGAAAGCAGAAGGAGAGAAACGTTCTACCATCCTTGTCGCAGAAGGTAAAAAACAGTCCGCGATCCTTGACGCGGAGGCTGAGAAACAGGCAGCGATCCTTCATGCGGAAGCACAGAAAGAGCGTATGATCAAAGAAGCAGAAGGACAGGCACAGGCAGTTCTTAAAGTACAGCAGGCAACTGCGGAGGGACTTCGCATGATCAAAGATGCAGGAGCAGACGAGTCCGTTCTTACCCTGAAGAGCCTGGAAGCACTCACAAAAGTTGCCGACGGCAAAGCAACGAAGATCATTATTCCGTCCGAGATACAGGGCATTGCAGGGCTGGCAACATCCCTGAAGGAAATCATGACAGATAAACCGGCAGAGCAGAAATAAATCTGCAGCCGTGAGGAGGATATATTATGAATCTTAAAGGAAGAAATTTCCTGACACTGAAAGACTTTACACCGGAAGAGATCACTTACATGATCGATCTTGCAGCGGACCTGAAAGCAAAGAAAAAAGCCGGAGAGCTTCATGAGTATTACAGAGGCAAGAACATTGCCCTGATCTTTGAAAAAACAAGTACAAGAACACGCTGTTCCTTCGAAGTAGCTGCTCATGATCTGGGAATGGGTTCCACTTATCTTGATCCGACAGGTTCCCAGATCGGAAAGAAAGAGAGCATCGCAGATACAGCAAGAGTTCTTGGAAGAATGTATGAAGGAATTGAGTACCGCGGATTTGGCCAGGATATTGTTGAGGAGCTTGCAAAACATGCAGGTGTTCCGGTATGGAATGGTCTGACAAACGAGTATCATCCGACACAGATGCTTGCAGATATGCTGACAGTACGTGAGCATTTCGGCAAACTGAAAGGCCTGAAACTTGTATACATGGGTGATGCCCGTTACAACATGGGTAACTCCCTCATGGTTGTATGCTCCAAACTTGGTCTCGATTTCGTAGCCTGCACCAATAAAAAATATTTCCCGAATGATGAACTGGTAGCACAGTGCCAGCAGTGGGCAAAAGAGGCAGGTTCCACCATCACTCTCACAGAGGATGTAGAGGCAGGAACCAAAGATGCAGACATTATCTACACAGATGTATGGGTATCCATGGGCGAGCCTGACGAAGTATGGACAGAGCGTATCCATGACCTGACACCATACAAAGTTACGAAACATGTAATGGAGAACGCCGGTGAGAAGGCAATCTTCCTTCACTGCCTGCCTGCATTCCATGATCTTAAGACAAAGATTGGAAAAGAGATGGGCGAGCGTTTCAACCTTACAGACATGGAGGTTACAGACGAGGTATTCGAGTCTCCGCAGTCCAAGGTATTTGACGAAGCAGAGAACCGTATGCATACCATCAAGGCTGTGATCGTTGCTACATTAGGAGAGCCGGAGAAATAATGGCAGAGTTATTTAATGAAGAAATAATTTCACAGGCAACACATACAAAATGGGCGGGCAAAACCGTCCATTTTGCAAGAGAAATTGATTCCACCAACCTCTGGGGCAAACGTGCCTGGAAGGAAGAAGGAGCGGGACATGGTGAGCTTTTTGTGGCAGAATATCAGTCCGCAGGACGCGGACGTTTCACAAGACGCTGGAGTGCACCACCGGACAGTGCAATAACCATGAGCATTCTCATCTGTCCGGAATTTTCCCCGATGAAAGCTCCGATGATGACCCTTGTTATGGGACTTTCCGTTGCGCAGGCAGTGGCAGATCTCGGGCTTGATGTGGGAATTAAATGGCCCAATGACGTAGTTGTTTCCCGCAAAAAGATCTGCGGTATCTTAACAGAGATGACCATGAAGCAGGACAAGATCGGCTGTGCTGTCATTGGTGTCGGGATCAATGTAAATATGGACAGCTTTCCGGAAGAGACGGCTGATAAGGCAACT
>OGPV01000759.1_pt1 | contig 23849 bp, 18 predicted proteins | sample 1553001 | NCBI WGS metagenome assembly OGPV01 (sample SAMEA2580268, study PRJEB22360) | human gut metagenome | biome: human gut; feature: human-associated habitat; material: faeces | place: Denmark | collected 2008/2010
TCATCATGCAACCGCGCCATCTACGATCCGGAATTGCCGCCGCGGACGGCGATGAATCAGGCGCAGTATTACAGCAGCAAGTCCACCTCCCTGAACCACTTCTACGAAAAGCTGTTTCTGCTGGAAGGCATGATGAACACCGAAACCGGCAAGGCGATCGCAAGAAAGCGGACGCAGTACATGCAGCAATTTGTAGACGAGTTCCTGAATGAGTGGGACGGACTGGACAAATAGGCTTTGGTTCACTTAACAAAAACCGGCGTGACCGCACAGGTCACGCCGATACGCTTTTATAGAACTTAAATGCAGAAAAAACCATTGCCGCGGCAGCACAGCAGCTGGGCAGCATAACACAGGCACAGGCTTGCGCAGGGGGGGCCGCCCATGGCAAATCCCCGGAAGTTCCCCGCCTGCTGGCGGTAGGCCGCGCCGCCGTGTTCGATGACGTCCAGCGCATTCAGATACTCCGGATTGTCGGGTTCCATGCTCACCGCCCGGCGGATATGCTCCAGCGCCGTCACCTGATTGCCCAGAGCGTCGTTTGCCAGCGCACTGAGGTAATACCACCGGGCATTGCGCTCCTGAGAGTTGTTCAGGACGTTCAATGCTTCCTGATACCGGCCGAACTGGATATAACGCATCGCCGCCTGCTGGTACTGGTCGCTCGTTGTCTCTCCATAGGACTGACGGGTGTATCCGCCGCCAAAGGGATTGCCATAGCCGCCGAAGGGGTCGCCGTAACCGTAACCGCCGTATCCGCTGCCCGCGCCCGGCTGCTGCGACTTGTCCGGATCCTTGATCTGCTCGTAGGCCGCGTTGATCTCCCGCATTTTCTGCGCGGCGGCCGCGTCCCCCGGATTCCGGTCCGGATGGTATTTCTTTGCCAGCGCCCGATACGCCCGCTTGATCTCCTCGTCGGAGGCATCGGGGCTGACCCCCAGAACCTTATACGGATCATCCATCGTTGGCTGCCTCCTCTTTCCGCTTTCCCCGGTAGTTCACCCACACGCCGCTGTACAGAATATTGTCCAGCAGCGCCTTGTCCTGCACCAGGGGCAGCTTTTCATAGCGTTCCACGCATCTGCCCATGGCAAGCACCAGATATTCCTCCCAGCGCTTCTCGTCCTTTTCCATGCCCATGGCCAGATACGGGTTGTATTTTCCTTTACGTTTGTCCTTGTCGTAATCCGCCGCCGCATCCAGCAGATAGATGAACCTGCCCAGACTGAAGCCCATCTGCCCCAGATCTTTCGCCCACATGTCCTCCCGGTAAACCAGCAGCTGCGCCATCAGCTCACCAAAGCAGGAGGCCGGTTCGTCGGGGTTGGGGCAGTTTTCCTTTTCCAGCTGGGATAATCTGGAAATGCAGTTTCTGATCGCCCCGAGCTGCCTTGGCCAGCGGGCTTCCAACTCCGGCAGAAAGGGTTCCAGCTTGTCCGCCATGAATTTGGCGGAGCGTTTCCCATCATCCTGCCAGTCGTCCAGACAGTTGTAATAGCCCAGCGCCACGTTCATGTCCGCGGCGTAGCGGATGTATTCGTTGTCCACCCATGGGCGTGGCTTCACAGAGTGCAGGCGGCAGGCTTTTTTCCCGCTCTCCTCCTCCGGCTCGTACAGGCTCATCAGCAGCAGCGCGAGAAACGCCATGTCATAGCTCAGGCAAATTCTTCCGATGCCCGTGCTTCTTTGCCGGATCTCCCGGCAGATGCCGCAGTAAACCGCGCCGTAGCGTTTCTGCTCCCCGGCGGTCAGCTCTTTCCAGCTGGCAGTCACATATCCAAACATACCGCACTTCTCCTTTTTGCCACATCCTACAAAGGAACTGTGAACTGCGGTTAAACAATCCAGAAATTTGCAAATTATTTATCCATCAGATACCGGTTCAGCGCCCCGCCGTAGAACAGGATGCTCATACAGCAGTACAGCCACAGCATGGTGATGGCAATGGCGTACACCGAGCCGTAGATCGTGGAATATCTGGAGAAATTCTCCACGTAAATGGAGTAAATGTCCGAAAACACCAGCCAGCCCAGACTGGACAGCACGCCGCCGGGAAGGCTTTCCATAAAATGGTTGCGCTTGTTGGGCAGCGCCATGAACATCAGTGTAAAGACCAGACTCTGCAAAAACAGCAGCAGGAAAAACCGCAGATCGATCAGGTCGGTGAAAAAGATCACCACCGGATTATCCACCTGCCGCATGAGATTGATGATGGAGCTGCCGAACACGTGCAGCACCAGCGTCAGCAGCAGGATCAGAATGAACACAAAGGTATACACCACACTGATGGAGCGGGTATAAATGTATCCCCGGTTTTCCGACACGCCGTAAACCGCGTTCAATCCTGTAAGCATACCGTAAATGCCCCGGCTGGCCGACCACAGCGCCGTCACGGCGGAAACGCCCACCAACGCGCCGGAGGAATTGCGGTACGTGCTGTAGATCAGCTCCTCGGCGTCCCCCACCATGGTACTTGGCAGGATGTCACCCAGCAGCTCTACCAGGCCCCGCACCTCCATCCCCGTATAGCGCAGCACACTGAGGATCAGCACCAGTGCCGGAAAAAAAGCCAGAATAATAAAGTACGCGGCATAGGCGGCGTGGAGGGGAATATGCATTTGCCTGACAGTCTTGGCGGCGTCCATAACTTTGCCGATCAGGCCGCCCTTGGGAAATTCCTTCATCGTCTCCCCCACTTTAAACAAGTCGGCCCGCAGCCCGAAGGGCTGCGGGCAAATCCGTTTCCGTGTTATTCTTCCGTTTCCGTGTTATTCTGCGGAGATCAGGTAGTAATATACCGGCTGTCCGCCGCTGAGCAGATTCACGTCCGCGTTGGGGCAGATGTCCGCGAAAATGTCCGCCGCCTTCTGGGCATGCTTTTCCTTCACGTCCTCGCCGTAGTAGATCGTGATATACTCCTTGCCATCGTCCCGAACCTTTTCCGCCAGGGACTTGAGCAGCACCCTGATGTCCTGACTGGTGCCGAACAGCTGACTGCCGCACAGCGCCAGATAGTCGCCCTCGTGGATGTTATAGCCGTCGAAGTCGGAATTCCGGGCGGCGTAGGTGATCTGCATGGTGTCCACGGTGTCCAGCGCCTCGGTCAGGGCAGCGGTGTTTTCCTCAACACTTCCCTCGGGGGCAAAGCTCAGCATAGCGGTGATGCCCTGAGGAACGGTCTTGGAGGGAATGACCACCACGGTCTTGGGGGTCAGGGCGTCTACCTGCTGGGCAGCCATGATGATGTTCTTGTTGTTGGGCAGGACAAAGACAGTCTCGGCAGGCACCTTGTTCACCGCCTCCAGAATGTCCTGGGTGCTGGGGTTCATGGTCTGGCCGCCGGAGATGATCTGATCGACGCCCAGATTCTGGAACACGTCCGCGAGGCCCGCACCGGCGCAGACGGAGACAACGCCCAGAGGCTTCTCCGGCTTTGCGATCTTCGGGGCGACCTCCTGCTCGGAGAGCACCTTTTCCGTGTGCTGTAAGCGCATGTTCTCGATCTTCACCGTGACGAAGGAGCCGTAATTCAGCGCTTCGGTCAGCGCCTTGCCGGGATCGTTGGTATGGACATGCACCTTGATGATCTCGTCGTCGTCCACCAGCACAAGGCTGTCGCCCAGCTCGGACAGGAACGCCCGGAGATTCTCAGGGTCATGGTCATTTTCCCGGGAAATAATGAACTCGGTGCAGTAGGAGAAGGTGATGTCCTCGGTATTGAAGTCGGAGAAGTCCGCGCTCTGCTTGGTCTGCGTCACCGCGCCGTTCTCGGGCAGCACCACGTCCTCGCCCTGCAGGGCGCTGAGCATGGCTTCCAGCGCCACGACCCAGCCCTTGCCGCCGGCATCCACAACACCGGCCTTTTTCAGCACGGGGTTCTGGTTGACGGTATCGGCCAGCGCCTTCACGGCTTCCTCAATGGCTGCTTCGTGGACGAATTCGATAAAGTTGTTCTCCCGGGCGGCGTCGGCGGCTTTGGCCGCGGACAGGCGGGCGACGGTGAGGATGGTGCCTTCGGCGGGCTTCATGACGGCCTTGTAAGCGGCGTCAACGCCTTCCTGCAGCGCCTGCGCCCACAGGACGCCGTCGCACTCCTCGCTGCCCTTCAGGCGCTTGGAAATGCCCCGGAACAGCAGCGACAGAATGACGCCGGAATTGCCCCGTGCGCCCCGCAGCATGGCGGAGGCCGCCACCTTGGACGCTTTTTCCAGATCGGGGTCTTCGGTCTTGCGCAGGTCAGAGGCCGCGGAGTTGATGGTCATGGACATATTGGTGCCGGTGTCTCCATCCGGCACAGGGAACACGTTCAGCTCGTTGAGAGCCTGCTTGTTAATCTCGATGGCGGCAGCCGCGCTGATGATCATTCTGCGAAGATCGGCTCCGTTGATGGTTTCTCTCAATTTATTTCCCTCCGAACTTTAACCGATCACCATGGAATCGATATAAACATTTACGGCCCGAACCTCGGTGCCGGTGCAGTTGGTCACCACATAGCGAACCTCGGAAATAATGGAAGCGCCCACGGCGTTCAGGTTTACGTTGTTGTCCACGATAATATGCAGATCAATGGAAATGGTGTCGTCCTCGTTGAACTGGACATGCACGCCCTTGCCCACGGATTCCCGGCGGAGCAGGTGGTACAAGCCGTCGGACAGGCTCCGGGCGGCCATTCCCTTGACGCCGAAGCAGTTGATGACAGCGGTGCCGACAATGTCCGTGTAGACGCTGGTGCTGACATTGACGCTTCCGTTTTCATTTTCGTGACGGATCATAGATGCAACCTCCAATTTTCAGTACGTATTTTGACAAAGGGGAGCTACAAGCGCCTTAAACCATGCTGTCTTCCCAGCAGTCGGGGGCGGTCAGACCCATCATCTTGACAATGGTGGGCGCCACATTGGCAAGGCCGTAGTGGCCGTCCTTGATGACCCAGGTGTGGTCGGGGTCGTAGATGATGAAGGGAACGGGGTTCAGGGAATGCGCCGTGCGGACGGAGGTCTTTCCCTTCTTGGTCTCGGTCATCTGGTCGGCGTTGCCGTGGTCGGCGGTGATCAGGACGGTGTAGCCGTACTTGTCGGCAGCCTCCACAATGGCGGCCACGCTCTTGTCCACGCACTCCATGGCGTAAACCACCGCGTCAAACACGCCGGTGTGGCCAACCATGTCGCCGTTGGGGAAGTTGCAGCGCAGGAACTGGAACTTCTTGGATGCCATGTTCTCCACCATCTTCTCGGTGATCTCCCTGGACTTCATGGCAGGCGCCTTCTCGAAGGGGATCACATCGGAGGGGACTTCCTCGTAGACTTCCAGATTCTCGTCCACCTTGCCGGAACGGTTGCCGTTCCAGAAATAGGTCACATGGCCGTACTTCTGGGTCTCGGACAGGGCGTACTCATGGATTCCGGCGGCGCACAGCACCTCGGTCAGGGTGTGCTTGATGACGGGGGGCTGCACCAGATAATGCTGGGGGATCTTCAGGTCGCCGTCGTACTGGAGCATACCGGCAAACTTCACGCCGGTGTAGTCGCCCCGGTCGAAGTGGTCAAAGTCCTTGCGGTCAAAGGCCAGAGAGATCTCCTGCGCCCGGTCGCCCCGGAAGTTGAAGAGGATGACGCTGTCGCCGTTGGCGTTCTTCGCCACAGGCTCGCCGCTCCGCTCGATCACGAAAGCGGGCAGATCCTGATCGATGCAGCCCGTCTCTGCGCGGTAGGTCTCGATAGCCGCCTTGGCAGAGGGGAATCTTCTGCCGATTGCCTGAACGTGGGTGCGCCAGCCCTGCTCTACCATCGGCCAGTTGGCCTCGTAGCGGTCCATGGTGATCTGCATACGGCCGCCGCCGGAGGCGATGGCATAGTCGCAGCCCTCGGTGTTCAGCTCGGCAAGCACCTTCTCCAGCATATCCACATACTCCAGCGCGGAGGTGGCGGGCACGTCACGGCCGTCCAGAAGGATGTGGCAGTAGGCCTTCTTCACGCCCTCGGCGTGGGCTTCCCGCAGCATGGCGATCAGGTGATGGATGTTGGAATGGACGTTGCCGTCGGACAGCAGACCCAGAAAATGCAGTGCCTTGCCGGAAACGGCGTTGGCAATCAGGTCTTTCCACGTCTCGGAGGCATAGAGCGTGCCGTTCTCAATGGACTCGCCGACCAGCTTCGCGCCCTGAGAGTAGATCTGGCCGCAGCCCAGCGCGTTGTGGCCGACCTCGGAGTTGCCCATATCATCGTCAGTGGGCAGACCGACGGCGGTGCCGTGGGCTTTCAGGTAAGTATGGGGGCAGGTGGCAAGCAGATGATCCAGCGTGGGGGTCTTAGCGACCGCGACCGCGTCGCCGCTGCCGCCGTCACCCTTGCCGACGCCGTCCATGATAACAAGAACAATGGGTTTTTCCATAATAAATCCCTCCAGAAAAAGAGCTATTCATACAAGTATGCATTCTATTGGATTTTATTATTTTACATCATTTTTGCCGAACTTACAACCACTTTTTTAATTTTTCCGTAACGCCCAAAAAAGCTTCCGGAAAAATCAAAAAATGAGTGATTTTTCCGGAAGTTGTTAAATATGTTTGAACGGATTGTTCCCATGCTCAGACGTGGACGCTCAGTCGTCGTAGTCCTCGTCCCGTTTTCTTCTGTAAATGAGCAGACCGATGAGCAGCAGGCTCAGCGTTCCGGAGACGATGAGAACGCCGATGAGGATACCGATTACCGGAGAGCTGTCCTTCTGTTCCTCGGGCAGCGTCGGGGGAACCGTTTGCTGCGTGGGAAGGGTCTCCGGTGCCTGAGTCGCCTGCGTCGTTTCGGGAACCGTGGGCGGCTGGGTGGTGGGGACGGTGGGCGGCTCGGTCGCCGGCTGGGTAGTGGGCGGCGCCGTCGTCTCCGTCGGCCGGGAGGTTACCTGGACTTCGCCCTCAAAATGATAGGGGTCGGAGCCGTTGGCGGTAAGCACCTGCAGGCGGCCGTGGAAATTGGTTTCCAGCTCCTCCACGTACTCGCTGGGCCAGATGTTGTTCACCGGGCAGTAGATGGTGATATTGTTGCCGTTCCACAGGCAGTTGGCGTTGAAGGAGGGCATACCGCCGCTGCAATAGACCTCCGTCAGATTGGTGCAGCCCTCAAAAGAGCTTGCGCCGAACCGGCGGAAGGATGCCGGGAGGGAGATTTTCGTCAGTCCCTCGCAGCCCTGAAAGGCGCTTGCGCCGATCTCCTTCAGGGAATTGCCGAAATCCACCGCCGTCAGGTTTTTGTAATCCGTGAACGCCCCCGCGCCCACGCTGGTCACGCCGCCGGTGAGTACGACGGTATGAATCTGATCCGCGCTGCCCGACCATGGCGCGCCGCCTTCAAAGTCCTTCATGGCGCCGCTGCCGGAAACGGTCAGGGTGCTGCCGTCCAGCGACCACGAAAGTCCGTCGCCGCAGCTCTCCACGGGTGGGTCCGTTTCCGTGGCAAAGCCCCGGGGGGCAAGGAGCGTCAGCAGCATACAGGCCGCCAGAATGTGCAAAACAAATCGCTTCTTCATATGTATGTACTTCCTTTCTGTAGCTTCGACTTCATCATACCAAATCCGTCATGAGAAAATTGTCAAAAAGCGGCTCTGAACAGGCTCAGAGCCGCCTAAGGGTTTCCTAAGATTCATCCTCCACGCGGCAGATGTCCGCGCCCAGCGCCCGGAGCTTCTCCACCAGATTCTCGTAGCCCCGTTCAATGAAATGAATGTGCTCGACAAAGGTGGTGCCTCTGGCCGCCAGACCCGCAATGACCAGCGCCGCGCCCGCCCGCAGATCGTGGGCAAAAACGGTGCTGCCCGTGAGATGATCGACACCGGTGACCGTCGCCGTCTTTCCGCTGATGCGGATGTTCGCGCCCATGCTTTCCAGCTCGGTGCAGTAGCCGAAGAACCGGGTCTCATACACGCTTTCCGTCAGGCGGCTGGTTCCTCCCGCCAGCGCCATGCACACGCAGACCTGCGCCTGCATATCCGTGGGGAAGCCGGGGTAGGGACGGGTCTTGACCGTGGTCTGCCGCAGTTTTCCCGTGCGCATGATGCGGATGGAATCGTCATAATTGATGACCTTCGCGCCCATTTCCTGAAGCTTGCTGGTGATGCACTCCATGTGCTTGGGGATCACGTTCTGCACCAGAACATTGCCGCCCACAGCCGTGACCGCAGCCAGGTAGGTGCCCGCCTCGATCTGGTCGGGGATGATGGCGTAGGTGCCGCCCCGCAGGGCATTGACGCCCCGGATCTTGACGGTATCCGTGCCCGCGCCGGTGATCCGCGCGCCCATGGTGTTCAGGAAGTTGGCCAGATCCACGATGTGCGGCTCCTTCGCCGCGTTTTCGATGATGGTCTGACCGGGCAGCAGGGTCGCCGCCAGCATGATATTGACGGTCGCGCCCACGGACGCCATGTCCAGACTGATCCGGCCGCCATGCAGTCCCTCCTGACCGGGGGTCAGAGCGACATATTCTTCCGTCTCGTCAACGTCTGCGCCCAGCGCCAGAAAGCCTTTGATATGCTGGTCAATGGGGCGGGAGGCAAAATTGCAGCCGCCGGGCAGCGCCACATGAGCTCTGCCGAACCGCCCCAGCAGCGCACCCATCAGATAATAGCTGGCACGCATTCTGCGGACGAGCTGCTGATCCGGCTCGCTGCAATGAATGTCCGCGCAGTCGATCTCCACCACGCCGGGTTCCGGGGTAACGATCTTCGCACCCATCCCGTCGAGAATACTCATCAGAATTCGGACATCGGAAATATTGGGAACATTCTCGATCCGGCACTTGCCGCTGACCAGCAGAGCCGCGGGCAGGATCGTACAGACCGGCAATCCGGCAATATCCGATTTTCCAAGATTCGATCATGCCAGACACACCCCATAACAGACCGGATAGGCGGCCCTCCGAGGCCGCCTATTGGTTTCTCTTCGACCGAGACCGCCTGCTGTTGCGGCACAATACGGACGGATGGTACATTCCGCTGGCTGCGGAACCGCCCGTAGAAGCCGCAGCAGCAATGGAGATTACCGGACAGGTCGCCCGGACGACTCCAGGCCCGGAACCCGCTTCCAATACAATCAGGTACTTTGCCTCGTCGGTCGAGGTTCCGCAGGCAGCCCCGGCCGGAATGGAATGGGTCGCACTGAGGGCCTCTTACGACCTGCTCGGCGAACGGGTGTACGCCTTGGCCGGAAAAGCCTTCGAACTGGTACACTGGGAACGCAACAGCCGCTTTTGCCCGGCCTGCGGTACGGGGATGGAGCCCCACTCCGAGATTTCGAGGCGCTGTCCGACCTGCGGCAAAGAGCTGTTTCCGGCTATCTCTCCGGCAATCATCGTACTGATCTGCAAAGGGGATTCGATCCTGCTGGCCCGCACCTGTTATTCCCGGTCACCTTTCATGGGACTCGTGGCGGGATTCCTCGAGACGGGCGAATCGCTGGAAGCATGCGTACACCGGGAAGTGTTCGAAGAGACGGGACTGCAAATCCGGAACCTCCGCTACTTCGGAAACCAACCGTGGCCCTATCCCAGCAGCCTGATGGTGGGTTTCATCGCCGACTACGCGGCCGGGGAGATCCGCCTGCAAAAGGAAGAGTTGAGCGAAGCGGCATTTTTCGACCGCAACCGCCTGCCTCCGTTGCCACCACCGCTCAGCCTGGCCCGCCGCATGATCGACTGGTGGTTGGATTGCCCCTCATCCCGCTAACCCCTCGAATTTTCCATTTACCCCTGCCCTCCATTATCCCTTGCACTCGGATGATTCATAAGCCGTCAGGCAGACACTGTGCGGTTAATCCTGGCCGGGAAAGCCCTTCTTCACAGAAAAACCCAGACAGCCCCTGACACACTGAAGGCCGCCTCCCGACGGCCTTCAATCATATCATTTATACCCTTTCCTTTGACACTCCTGCACATACCCGGCACTCTCCCGCATGTACTGTTCCGGAACCGCCCGCTCCCCGCATCGGGAACAGCCGGAGAGCGGCTTAGAACACAAGTTTCACACCGGCCAGTACGTTGATGCCCAGCCCGCGGTAGAAATAATACGGATAGAGTTTCTGGTTAGCCAGGTTGTTTCCCTGCAGGAACACCCCGACAGCCTTCGAGATGCGGTATTCGGCGCCGAAATGGACATCGACCGTCGTACCTACCTGCTGCCAGATCAGTTCCGGCAAGGACATCATGATCTCCCTACCCGACAGCGCGAACCAGCGGCTCGACTGCAGCGTAGCCCCGGCGGTAAGGATCATTTTGTCGCGGATGCTGTAACGCAGGTCCAGGCGACCCGTAAAATTGGGGACTCCCGATACGTGGTCAAAACGTTTTTTAGAGAAGCCTTTGTACTGCACCGACGCTTCTATCCCGAAAGCCCCTGAAATACGTCCCTCCAGATCGGCACCCACCGTCCACATCGTCACGGTGTCGTTCAATACGTCGAACAGGTTTCCGTAAGATTGCCGCTCAGGAACGAACAAATTGGCAAACGTTGCCATATCCTGGGCGTGCGTCAGACCGCCGTAGACTTTGTACGAAAAAGCCGACGAGAAGCTGCCCGTAATGCCGACACGTCCGTTATACTCCGAAGTATTCGGGGCCCACGCCGATCCGACATAGGGATTCATCGAAGCCAGCGTCCGGTAGTCGTTGCTTTTCAGCCTGCCGTCGATCTCCACGAACGGGACGAAGTAGCCGTTGGTTCCGTCATAGCGCAGCGTAAAACGGGGATAGAAATAGCATTTGGATTTCTCCGTCTCACCCCTGAGATCCCTATCGAAATTGCGGCTGTTGAACGTGAAATCCACACCGAGCGAGAAGTCGAATTTACCCGCTTTCAAGTGATAGAGCGGCGCCACCGTCACCAAGTGGTTATCCTGCCCTCCCAGCTCGTCCATTCCGAAATAGCCTTCGTACTGCGTATGCAATGTCACTTCATGCATGCCGCCGAAACGCTTGCCGAGATCAAGGTAAGCGTTCATTCCGGTCTGCGCCCGGTCGAAACGGTCGTTGAAATAGGCAGCGTCCACCCCGACCCTGAAATTAAAGTGGGAAAGGTCTTCGAACGTATCGCCGAAACCGACTTTGCCCCGGACGGTCGTAAAGTGCTGCCGCAAACCCGAAGCGGTCGTATCGAACGAGGCCGGGAGCGGCATATCCGGATTCGGATTGGCATACCCGTAACGGGTGACCATGTCATAGTCCACGCCGATCTCGCCGTTGAGGACGTAGCGTGTCCACCGCCGCTCGCCCAAAACACCGATCTTGTTGAATGTCTGCGATGCCGGGGTCTCGATCCCGTCGCCGTTCTCGAGCTTGCTCCAACTGCCGTAATGGTTCAGGTAGGCGCCGAACATCCCCTTCGATTTGCCCGTCGTGTTGAAATAGACATCGGCGAGGCTCTGCATCGGATAGCCCAGTGCGACCTTGGCATACAGCGGATTCAGCCGTTTGTAGAGGTCGATATCCACCGTTGCGGCCTTGATCGGGGTCACTTCGAAACCGTAAGCAATCGGAGAAGGGGTAATACCGTAGCTGAATTCGGGCCTCAACTTGACCGTATCGACCAGGTTCGGCTTCACATTGAGTTTGTTCGCCTCGCTCACGGTCGGTTCGTACGCACGGGTCACCTCCATCTCTCGGTTCAGGTCGCCGGCTTTGGTCTCCTTGGTCTCCGCAGCCTTTTCGGTCTTGGGTTTGGAGGCGCTTTTGCCGCCGCGCTTTTGCGCCGAAACCGACAGGCCGCAAGAGAGCAGCAGTACCGCCAATATCACTTTTTTGTTTATCATCGCCGTATCCATATAAAACTCGTTATCCGGTTCAATCTCGCTATTTCAGTTCATTCATCTTGCGCCGGGCCTCCTCGACCACGCCGTCGGTCTTGTCGGTGTAGCCGTCCACGATGCTCTGGTAAGTCGCCTTCGCCTGGAACGCGTCGTTCTGCTGCACGTAAATATCGCCCAGAATCAGGAACGCCTTACCGGTCCAGTATTGATAGGGCGAGTTTTGCTCGGCCAGCGCGAACACTTCGGCCTCGGCCTCCTTAAGCTTGCCCTGTTTGTACAGGATCGACACGATCCGGTAGCGGCTCTCGGCCCCTTCCCGCGTCCGCTCTCCTGCCACCTGGCGGTAGAGTTTCAGTGCTTCGTCGTCGTGTCCGTCGGCCTGCAGCGCGCGGGCCTTCGCAAAGTTGGCCTCACGGGTCAGGTCGGCCGTCACGTACGGCGAGGCGAGCACCTCGTCGGCAGCCCGGCCCATCTCGGCGACATTACCCGTCGCGATCACCGCACTGAGGTAACCGCCCAATGCCGAAGCGATATCGGCGGACTTGATCGCCACCGTCGAAAGGGTTTTGTACAAAGCCGCCGCCTGTGGATAATGTTTGTCCTCGACCTGCATTTTGGCAGCCTGTTGCAGTGCGGGAACTTTGTATTCGCTCATCGGCATCGAGCCCACCTCCTCGAAAGCGGCCAGCGCACCGGCCCGGTTCCCCTCGCGCAGCGAACAATCGCCCAACGCATAAAGCGCCTCGATACGGAACGAGCCCTTGGGATACTGGCGCAGGTAGTTATCCATCAACGTCAGCGCCCGGGCATAGTCGCCGTTCTGGTAAACACGGTTGGCCGCAGTGTACGACAGCGAATCGCGCTCGACCATCGTCACATTCGTTTCGACCCCGCTCTCCCGGGCAAACGCCACATAGCTGTCCACATCATTATTGTCCACGTAGATATTCCGGATGCTCAGCATCGCATCTTTCGCCTGGCGTGACGACGGGAACTCGGCAACGATCTGTTTGTAATAGCGCAGCGCCTCGTTCCCGTTGCCGAGGTTCTGATAGGTAAGTCCCAACTGCGAAAGAGCCGGCAGATAATAGGGCGATTCGGGATAGGTCGCCGTCAGCCGCTTGAGCACCGCCGCACCGTCGTTGAAACGTTCGGTCTGCACGTAGGTGCGGCCCAGTTCGTACATCGCATCGTCCACATAATCCCCCTTGCCCGACGAGATGATATCCCTGAGCGACTCGATCTTGCGGTCGCGCTGATCCAGCAGGCCCAGCATCACCGCGCGCTGGAACTGCGCGTAGTCGGTCGCCGGCGCATTCAGGCGGATCGCCTGGTCGTAGTTATTGACCGCCTCGCGGTAATCGCGCTGGGCAAATGCCGCATCGCCGAGCCGGTTGTAAGCATCGGCCCGCAGGTTGTCGCGCGTGGGATAGACCGACAGGAACTTGTGGAAACTGGCCGCCGCATCGCCCCAGCGCTGGGTATTGAAGTAGCAATACCCCAAATTGTAATGAGCCACCTTGTTCTCATACTCGGTGCCGGGCGAAAGCTGGATATAGTCCCTGTACAGCGGAATGGCACGCGCATAGTTGCCCTGCCGCGCGTAAGTTTCGGCCCGCCAAAACTTCGTCAGTGCGGAATATTTCGCATTGAACCGGTTTGCATCGGCCACATCGAACATCCTGAGCGCCTCGGGATACTCCTCTTTCTGGAACTGCTCCAACGCCCGGAAATAGGCGATTTTCTGCATCGCGGCCTTCACATTGTTGTCCGGGTCGCGCACCTGTTTAATGGCTTCATAGGCCGCCTCATAGTTGCGCGAATTGAAGTACGCGGCCAACAGCAGCTCACGCGCCTCGTCGATGCGCGGCGAATCGGGGTACGCCTGCACATAGCCGGCCAGCGTCGTAATCGCTTCGTTGAATGCGCCGCCGCCCAGCTCGTATTGCAGTTTGCCGGCGTTGAGCATCGCCTCGCGCTTGATTTCGGGACTGTAATCGGATGCCGAAGCCAACACGAACGCGCGCAGTGCCTTCTGCTTATCGCCGAGTTTGAGGTAGCAGTCGCCCAGGTGGAACGCCGCATTCTGCCCCAGTTCGCCCCCCCCGGAAGCCACGTCCGTCAACTGAGTGCTGGCCTTGGTGTAGTACAGCTGGTTGTAGTTGCTGTATCCGGCCAGGTAAAGCTCCTCAGGGCCCATCTCTCCGCCGAGCTTTTCGTAATTCTCGATCTGGGCGAGTGCATCGGCGTACTGCCCCTGGCGGAAATAAGCTTCGCTCAGGATGCGGGCGATTTCGATCTCACGGGCTCCGGTCGCCTTGTTCAGCAACGGCACGCCATGCTCGACCACATAGGCGTAATTTCCCTGCCGGAATTCGATCTGCAACAGGTAGAACGGAATGATCGGCTCATAGGCGGGCAGCTCCGCTATCGAGGCGAAACCGCTTTTGGCAGCGTCCAGATCGCCCCGCGTATAATCTATATAGGCCTTGTAGTAGGTCGCATGGGGCGCATAAGCGGGATCGGTCGTACAATTCTGGAAATAAGAATAGGCTTTATCCTCGTCGCCGTTCTGGTAGGCGGCATGCCCCGTACGGTAATAATACTCCCCGATGCGCGAATAGGGCAGTTCGTGGGGATTGACGGTCAGCAAATGTTCGTAGGCCCGTTGGTAGTCGCCCTCCTTCTCCAGGATCGTGCCGAGAGCGAAATGGACATCGTTCAGGTAGATCGAATTGGGATAGTCCTCGACAAACCGTTCGAGCATCTCGCGGGCGCCCGTCTGCTGGCGTTCGGCGGCACAGAGCGCAGCATAATAGCGGGCTCGCATCCGGTAACCGGCATCATCGACGGACATCGCCCCGAGGGCCTTCTTGAATTCGGCGAGCGCCGAACCGTACTGCTGGCGCTCGTAGAGTTCCACGCCCTTATCGTAATGGTACTGCGGCCCGCGTTCGAGAGCCGATGCGGGATTCGCGCACACGGCCGAGAAAAGCACCGCCGCCGACAACAACCATCTGTTTTTCATATCGACAAAAATTAACGCTGTATCTGTATAGTTTTCCTCATTCGGTTCACAATGGTACACCTGCCCGGTCACCGGGAGACCTGTGCGTCCGGCACAGTTTCACCACTGTCCCCCCCGCCGCCGGGACGAATGTTCCTTTGCAGCAATTTCCTTCCGCAGCTACCCGTCACGACTCCTGCCGCAGCGGCCCGCTCAGTTCAGCTATCCGCAGTTTCGCACTCCGCGAACGGGGATTGCGTTCGATCTCCTCCGGAGTCGGGACAACCGCCTTGCGGGTAACGACCTCGAAAGGCGTCTGCACCCGGCCGTAAAAATCTTTTTCGACCTTTCCCCCGAAGTTGCCGCTGCGCATAAAATTCTTCACCAGCCGGTCTTCGAGCGAATGATAGGTAATCACCGCCAGCCGCCCTCCCGGAGCCAGCGAGCGGACGGTCTGTTCGAGCATCATCTTCAGCGCCTCCATTTCGCCGTTCACTTCGATCCGGAGCGCTTGGAACAGTTTGGCAAGGAATTTACTCTCGCCGCCGCGCGGGGTAACCGGCGCTACCGCTGCGATCAGCTCATCGATCATCGCCAGCGGCCGTTCCGCCCGGCTACGTTCGATACACTGCGTGATGCGGTGCGGGGAATCCAGCTCGCCGTAATCGCGCAAAAGCGCCGTCAACCGGACATGGTCGTAACCGTTCACCACGTCGGCCGCCGTCAGGCGGGCCCGCTGGTTCATCCGCATGTCGAGCGGCGCATCGTAGCGAAACGAAAAACCGCGCTGCCGCGTATCGAAATGGTGCGACGAAACGCCCAGATCGGCCAGGATGCCGTCCACCCGTTCAATCCCGTAATAGCGCAGCCACGTGTGCATGAAGCGGAAATTGCTTTCGACGAATGTCAACCGGGGATCTTCGGGCAGGTTCGCCCGTGCATCGCGGTCCTGGTCGAACGCAAAAAGGCGCCCCTGCGGGCCGAGCCGGTGGAGAATCCCGCGCGAATGACCGCCGCCGCCGAAAGTCAGGTCGACATAAATCCCTGCGGGCCGAATGGCAAGACCCTCAAGGCTTTCATCGAACAGAACCGGCACATGGTAGACACTCATACGGGACAGCTTGAAAAATCCGTCGTAAAGGTATAAAAATTACCCGATTTTTGCGGATAAAACGGCAATATTCTACCTTTGCAGGAACAAGTGTCACAAGAGTGGAAACGAACGATACCCTGCAAGTGGATGTGGACAAGGTGCTCGCAGACAAAAATCCAGGTCTGGCGCGCCTGCTGCCCCGTTTTGTCAAGGCCTACCTCAAGAAGATCGTGCATCAGGACGAAGTCAATTACGTGCTGAGGAGTTTCTCGCACCAACCGCCTGTCGGATTCGTCCGTTCGACGCTCGACTACATGGAGATCACCCACCGTGCCGTGGGCCTCGAACGCCTTTCCCTCGACGGGCGCTACCTTTTCGCCTCGAACCATCCCTTCGGCGGCATGGACGGCATGATGCTCTGCGACGAACTGGACAGCTATTTCGGTTCGAGCCGCATCATCGTCAACGACATCCTGATGAACCTCAAACCGCTGGCTCCGCTGTTCATTCCCGTGAACAAGCACGGCAGGCAAAACAGCGACTATGCGCAGCGGTTCCGCGCAACGCTTGCCGGCAACGAGCAGATCGCCACCTTCCCCGCCGGACTTTGCTCGCGGCGCATCAAAGGCTCGGTATGCGACTTGCCCTGGAAACCGAGTTTCGTCAAAAACGCCATCGAAAGCCGGCGCGATATCGTTCCGGTCTACTTCGAAGGGAAGTTGTCGAACTTCTTCTACAACCTCTCGTCGATTCGCACCACACTGGGTATCAAGGCCAATATCGAGATGCTCTACCTGGCCGACGAAATGTTCTCCCAACGCGGCCGCCACTTCGACATCTATTTCGGCGAACCGGTCCCGTGGCAGCGGCTTGCCACCGGAGAACCGCCCGTCCGGCTGGCACAGCAAATCCGCGAACAGGCCTATGCGCTGCGTCCGGCACACCGATAGAAGTCCCGGCCCGGCACGTCACCACAGCCCCGCACCGTCTCCGTCCTCTCTCCAAACATCTTGATCCGATCCCAAAGTACTCTCCCGGGAAAGGGTGCAATGCTCCGCATGCAGTCAGGGTGTTAACAAATCGTTCAGTTCAGCCAAAAAAAAGCGGGACAGCGCGGTTATTCTCAGGATTTGTGTAAATTTGTCAATGCTAAACCGCTTTTTATGATACCCATCATAGACCCTGTGGATCGCACCCTGATCCTGAAGGAACTCACAGCAGACAAACTACTGCGCAAGACCAACAACGGAGGCAACGAAATCTACGTCGTCACGGCCCGCAACAGCCCGAACATCATGCAGGAACTGGGACGCCTGCGCGAACTGTCGTTCCGCGACGCAGGCGGCGGCACCGGCGCAGCGGTCGACATCGATGCAGAGGACACGGCGGAAGAGGGCTACCAACAACTGTTCGTCTGGGATCCCAAAGCGCAGGAGATCGTCGGCGGGTACCGCTTCATCGTCTCGCGCACGCCGCATCCGAAGCACATGTCAACCGAACACTACTTCCGCTTCAGCGACAAATTCCGCAACGAATTCCTGCCCTACACCATCGAACTGGGCCGTTCGTTCGTACAGCCGCTCTACCAGGGGATCCGCCAAAATCCCAAAGGGCTCTACTCGCTCGACAACCTGTGGGACGGCCTCGGCGCACTGGTCGTCACCAACCCCGACATGAAATATTTTTTCGGCAAGGTGACCATGTACGGCGACTACAACAAAGAGGCGCGCGATCTGCTGATCTATTTCCTGAAGAAATACTTTCCGGACCGCGACAAGCTGGTCGATCCGATCTACCCGATCGAGCTCGACATCGACAACGAAGCGATGGGAGCCGTCTTCTGCGGAGAAAGCTACGCCGAGGATTACAAAATCCTGACCCGCGAAATCCGCAAATGCCGCGAGAACATTCCGCCGCTGATCAACTCCTACATGAACATCTCACCGTCGATGCGGGTGTTCGGCACCGTCAAAAACCCCGATTTCGGCGAGGTCGAAGAGACCGGCATCCTGATCACGATCAGCGACATCTACCCGGTCAAGTCGGAACGGCATTTCAAAATAATGGATTAAATACACGGGGCGAGCGCAAAATAAACTGGCCGCAGAAAACGAGATAACCGTCCCGTCCCGATTGTCCGGGAGCTCCGTACAGGGCAGCGCCTTTCCATACATCCGGCGACAGTTCCGATACCCGTGGTGAAGTATCCCCGCCACAAATAGAAAAAACGCACGGTCGACGACCGTGCGTTTAGCATGATTCCGCAGCCCGTCGCTGCATTCCCGTATCGTCATATCACCGTATTTACCCTCTCGCCGTATCATCGCGGCTGGCAACCGGGACAATAATAGATACTGCCCCCCAGGTAGTTTTCCTTGCAGATCAGGGAACCGCAACGGGGACACGGCTCCCCTGCCGTATTTTTGGACAAACGGGGACGGTATCCGCCGGGACGGCCGAACAGATCGGTTTCCGAGTCGCGGCCTCCCAGACGCAGCATCTCCCGGAGCGTCTCCCGGACGGACCGGAACAGTCGCTCTTTTTGCTGCCGGGTCAATCCGGAAATTTTGGTTTTGGGATGCATGCCCGCCCGGTAAAGTATATCCTGCAACACCCCGTTACCGAGACCGGGAATCGTCTGCCCGGTGGCCAGGAACGCCTTGGCGCTCTTTTTCTGCGCGGACGGTTCATCCAGCAACGACATGAAATAGGAGAGGTCAAAAGCGTCGGACAGCACCTGAGGTTTCTCCTTCGCACTGCGGTAGTAAGGCTCCAGCGGACCGGGAAACTCACCCTGTGAAAAACACCACACCCCGCCGTACATCCTCACCGACACCACCAGACAACTCTCGTCCCCGAACCCGATGAGCAACTGGTGCTTGTCCGGCAAATCGGCACCGGGTTCGAGATAGGTAAGGTTCGCTCCGTCGCTGAACAGCAGCGTCCGTTCTCCGACTGCCAGTTCCACCATGCCGCCCCGCGCACGGGCCTTCCCGACCCGCTTACCCAAAAGCACGCCTTCGTAATCGATTCCGGGTGAAATAAAGGTAAATTTGTGAGGCGAATGGAACACCACCACCTCGCTGATATACTTGCCGCACACAGCATCATTGAGCTGCCGGGAGAGGCAAACGGCTTCGGGAGCTTCGATCATAGCGGACAAGACGGTTTATGAAACGATCAGCCGTAAACAATATCGCAGCAGACCGGCAAGACGATTAACAGGTAACCGGCAGGAATTTACGCGGCCGGACCGGCAACATTTTCAGCGGCTTCTTCACGCGCCTTTTGCCGCTCGACACGCCCTGCCAGCAAAATACTGCATTCGTACAGGCCGTAGAGCGGAATCACTACCAGCAACAGGCTGAAAATATCCGGCGGGGTAATGATCGCGGAGATGATACACAGCAGAATCAGCGCATGACGGCGGTAGCGCCTCAGGAACGAAGCGGTGATCAATCCCATCCGCGCCAGGAAATAGACCAGCAGCGGAAGCTGGAACACCACCGCGCAGGCGATCGACACGCTCAGCACCGTGGAGAGGTACGAACGCACGTCGATCATGTTGGTGATTTCGGGGCTCGCCTGGTATCCGGCGAAGAAACTGACCGACAACGGAGCGATCAGGAAATAGCCGAAACAGAGCCCTGCAAAAAAGCAAAGCGACACATACAGCACGAACATCCTGCTTTTGCGGCGTTCGTGTTCGGTCAGCGCCGGCACGACAAAACGCCATATCTCCCACAACAGGTATGGTACCGCCACGGCAATGGCGGTCGCCAACGCCACCTGCATGTGCAGGTTGAACTGGCCGGCCAGCGCCGTGTTGACCATATTGAACTTCATCTGATTGATGCAAACCCGGTTATCGCCGAAAACGGCGTACGAGAAGTCGCACAGCCACCGGTTCGTCGGGAAATCAGGCGACTGGGGCCCCATCAGGATGGTATCGATGATGAATTTCTTACCGATGAAAGCGGCGATCATCACGACGATCAGCGCCATCACGCCCCGCACCAAATGGGGACGCAGCGCCTCGATATGTTCAAAAAAAGTCATCTCGTTGTCGGATGACTTTTCCCGTTTATCGGACATAACTTTCGTGTGGATTTATCCGCAAGGTTTATTTGGCGGCGTCGTCTTTGGTAGTTTCGTTCCGGGGAGCCTGAGGAGCGGTCGGGGCAGTCGTTTCGTTGGTATTCTCAGCCGTGTAATCTTTGTTGACCGCGTCTTTGAACTCTTTCACGCCGCGTCCCATGCCGCGCATCAGTTCAGGAATTTTCTTCCCGCCGAACAGCACGATAATCAGGATGACGATGACCAGTATCTGAGTCGGGCCGATGACCCCCAGAGGCAACATGAATGCTAACATAAGATTTAGGTTTTAGTTAATTCTTCAGGATGTGTTTGCAAATATAACATAAAAAACGATCATTTTATTTTTTGCAGGCAGAAAAAACGCCCGGCCCGATTGTATTCGGAGCCGGGCGCTGTCATTACTCAGCAGATCAGGCGGCTATTTCTTGAGGATCATTTCGTACTCGCCCGAGCAGAGGTTCATCGTCGTGGCTCCGTCGGCGGTCTTAATCTCCGAAGCTCCCGCGTCCTTCTTGAAGTCGACTCCCGAGATACCGGCGAGTTTGACCGTAGCCGACGTATTGGCCGGGATCGTCACCTTCCACTCGATATTGCCGTCCTCACGTTTCCAGTGGCTCTTGATCTCACCCGAAACCGACTTGTAAGAGGCCTTCACATAGTCGAGGCCGTCGATGAATACGGGCTCCATCTGGATTTTTTTGAAACCGGCCGACTGCGGATCGTTGCGGATACCAGCCAGGTCTTCGTAGAACCAGATCACCAAGTCGCCCAACAGCATAACATGGTTGCCCGAATTCATATTCGGCGCACCGGTATCGCCGTTCCACAGCTCCCAGATCGTCGTAGCTCCCTTCTTGGCCATATACCCCCAACTGGGATAGGTTTCGTTGGTCGCGATCTTGTAGGCGAGGTCCTGCGCACCGTGCTCGGTCAGACCGCGCATCAGGTGCTGGATCCCCAGTACGCCCACGCTGACGTGGCCGTCGAACTCGCCCACTGTTTTATCAACGATATTCTGGAATACCTTGCCTTCATATCCTTCGGGAACCAGGCCGAGACGCAGCGAGAGAATGTTACCCGTCACGGTGTTGTCGCCGAATTGGGGGGTCAGCACCGGAGCGAGTCCTTTACCGCTCGATTTCATGCCGTTATTACCATACTGAGCCGTCTCATAATTAAAGAACTTCTTGTTGTAGGACTCCTTCATTTTGGCTGCCAGCGCTTGGTACTCGGCTACATCGGCCTCGTTGCCGGTCAACTGGGCGAACTGGCTCATCATCTGGAGCAGGCTGTAATAAACGGTCGTTCCCAGAATTTCAGGCCGGGTTTTGCGGGACGGATCTTTCGAATGGATCAGTTCCGGACTTTCGGGCGGCATGCACCAATCACCGTAGCGGTCCGTAATGATCACATTGTCTTCCATACAGTTCTGCTGCATATAGTGCATCCACTTGCGCATCGCCTGGTAGTGGGTCTCGATGCCGCTCTTGTCGCCGAACTGACGGTAGAGCATATCGGCTACGTAGAAGTAGGCCGCCGGCCAGGTCACGTCGTCTCCGTAAACGGTCCACGTACGGGGAGATACGTCGGAAATACGGCCCTGGGCATCGCGCGAATCGTAAATGTCCTGCAGCCATTTCTTATACAGCAGCGCATTGTCGAAAATAAAGCTCTCACCCAGTGCGCCGGTCGTGCGGTCGCCCAGCCAACCGAGGCGTTCGTCGCGCTGCGGGCAGTCGGTCGGCATGCCGCGGTAGTTGCCGCGAATACCCCAGTAAGCGTTCTTGTAAATCTGGTTGATCACCGGATTCGAGGTTTCGAACTCGCCGGTCGTCTCCATCTTGTCGTAAATCACCTTGCCGGTGAATACGTGAAGCGCAGGTTTGTAGCTCAGGCCCGATATCTCGACGTAACGGAAGCCGTGGTAGGTAAAGTTGGGTTCCCATTCGAACTCGGCATCCCAGGCAGGGATATAGGTATCGGTGGCTTTGGCCGAACGCAGGTTGGCCGTAAACAGCGAACCGTCGGGCTGGAGCGTCTCGGCGAAGCGGAAGGTGATGGGCTTCTTGATCTGCCCTTTGAGCTTCACATGCAGCCACCCCACCATGTTCTGTCCCATATCGAGGATATAGTTACCGTTGGGCCGCTCCATGATCGCCACGGGTTTGATCTCCTCCATGATACGGATGTTCTCGTTGGGCTGTGCCACCAACTTGCCGCCCGGTGCGGGCAGTTTCTGAGCCGCCATCCATTTGTAGTTGGTCTCATATCCGGTTTTGTTCCACCCAGGCAGTTCGTTGAAGGCATTGTATTCCTCACCGTCGAACTCGTTGTTCGCGACGATCGGCCCCCGTGCCGTGGCCTGCCACGTCGTGTCGGTCACGACCAGCTCCTTGGTTCCGTCCTTGTACTCGATCTCCAACTGCGCCAGCAGGCGGGGCACGCCGAAACCGCGGATACCCGGGTTGCGCATCGGGAAGAACCGCCCGTTGCCGAGGATTACGCCGATCGTGTTGTTCCCCAATCCGAGCAATTTGGTTACGTCATACGAGTTGTAGTACATCGTCGCCGGGGCATGTGTCGGCATCGACTCGAAGACATCCTCGGTAATCTGCTCGCCGTTCAGGTAGCTCTTGGCCGACCCACCGGGACAAATGTAAAGTACAGCACGTTTCACGCCCTCCTTTACAGGAAATTCTTTGCGCAGGTAACGAGCTGCCAAACGGGTGAGTATCCCCTTTTTGGAAGTCGAATCGCCAAGTTCCTCGCCGGGATTCGTGGCTCCCGCAATACCGATCCACTCGGCCTTCCAGGCGGCGGAATCAAGCAGTGCGGTCGCAAAATTCTCGGTCTCGCTCCAGGCCGTGCGCCCTTTGTTGGTCTTCACACGCACGCGCCAGAAATATTCGGTAGCGGACTGCAACGGAGATCCGCCGTAAGCAATGAACAGCGAAGTGTCCGAATTGACAAAACCCGAATCCCACAGCAGGTTCTTTCCTTTTTCCAATTCCTGGGCCGAGGCCGCCACCTGAATCTGGTAGGCGACCTGGTTCACATTGGATTTCTCGGATTCGATCTGCCACATAAACCGCGGATGGGCCGTTCCCACCCCGACCGGATTTTCACGCAGTTCGACCCGCAACTCATCCACCTTCACTTTCGAGGTAGAGCAGGCGAATCCGAGCCACGCCGCACAAACGGCGACAAACAGCACTTTTTTCATAAGCAATCAGGTATCAATTAAGGTTAATAATCTATTTCTGCTTAACAGGCGTCATCACGACGGTAAACGAATAGTCGCCGTACGGAAGCCGGTATTCGGGACGCGGCAGCGCTCCCCAACTGTCGACACAACCGAGCCCCATCTGGTAGCCGTCGAGCGACACGCAGGTCAGATCCCGTTCATGCAACTCGCCCGAATGGCGCTGGTGCTTCACCTCCCCGTCATCGAGGTCGCCGGTCAGGTAGTGCAGCGCCGTGGCAAAAAACGGCTTTGCGGAGGTAAACATCACGCCCCGGCCGTCGGCATCCGTCACTTTCCACCAGCGCACATCGCTTTTGGACCCGGTCTCCTGCGGACGTACATACGGGTAGAACTGCTCCGAAACCGACTGTCTGTAGCACCCCATAAACGTCGAACTTTTCCGGTCGGCATAGTTTTCCCCGGGGCCCCGGCCATAGTACACGATCCGGTCGAAATGCTCCGGCATCACCAACTGCATCCCGAAACGGAACATATCCGGGATATCCTTACGAGCAGGATCTGCCGTCAGTTTTTCGGTTACGGAGAGCTGCCCCCCCCCGTTCATTTCATAACGCATTTCGAGCGTCGCCGAGAGTTCCGGCAGCTTATACAGTGCCGTCAC
>OGPV01000784.1_pt1 | contig 23521 bp, 18 predicted proteins | sample 1553001 | NCBI WGS metagenome assembly OGPV01 (sample SAMEA2580268, study PRJEB22360) | human gut metagenome | biome: human gut; feature: human-associated habitat; material: faeces | place: Denmark | collected 2008/2010
TATTTTATAAATATATATTAACACCCGTTTTAGGTAGTGTCAACATTTGTTGAATAATGTAATAAAACTGTAATTTTGTTTTTCTTTTGTAATGTTTTTGTAATATGTTAAGCTCCTGTTGCAGTATCAACTTGGAATTGCAAATCGAAATTTAAATATGTACCAGATGCACCTGTAAAGCAGTCAACGTCCTGTCCTTCTAACCACATATAAATTCTCATTTTAGTAACCCCTGGCTTTAGCGTTATTAGTTTTTTCTTCTCTGTATTTGCTGCATTTGTTATAATATTAGGTATCACTGCTCCAAGTTTTGCAGCATAATTAGCTGTTGCTGCTTTATAGAAAAATACATTATCAGCCTGTGCAATATTTGCTTTAATACCACTATATGGTAATGGTATTTTTTTAGTAGCTCCTTCTATGTCTGTCCTATCGTAATGAGGTACATCATATGGTTTTTCACCTGCTGCATTTTCTATCGCTGCCGTAGTATGTTGATCAGCATTAGGTTCCCATAGGATAAATTGACTTGTTCCTTCGGAATATGTCCAGCCTTGTGCTGTTGCTGCATCTGCTGCTGCTGCATTATTCATTACTAAAAACGAAACCCTTGTTGCATTTTGTAATCCTTTGTCTGCTTGATATGCAGTATCAGTTTCATTCTTCGCCCTTTCCTCATCCCACTTTACTCCTGAACCGCTAGTTAAATACAAATCCTTAGCTGATTCTGACTGTAAATTAAAGAATACATCAAATGTTATGTATTGTCCTACACTTCCCTGTGTATCTGTTGCTTTTTCTGCAACTATTACTTTACGTCCAACATCATCTGCATTTGTGCTTGTTGTATCCATCGCATTAACAGTATACATATCTTGTTTACTATTCGTTATATATCCTGCTCCAGCAGAAGAAACCGGTTTTAATATTGAAGGCAATTGGTTAACAGCACCACTATATGTTGCACCTGCTCCTAATATATCTTCATTAGTAATTGTAGATTTCCAGTTACTAGCATCAACAGAAATTTGTATTCCTTCTACTGTTTCAATCTTAACATTTAATGTAGATACTTTAGCCGTATTATTCGAAATAAACCATGCATATGTTGATCCTATCAATATTACCGCTACAATTAATAGTATTAATAATATTGCTCTTAGGCTTCTTTTCTTCTCCCTTTTTACTGTTTGCATTTCTTTTTCCCCTCTCTTTAAAAATTAACTCTATATGAATTTATATTAACATAGCCATTTTTAAGTGTCAACATTTGTTGAATAATGTAATATAATTGTAATCTTTGTGCTTTTTTTGTAACATTTGTGTAATATTTTAAGTTTATTTTTGCACGTGTTCTTCATTTATTTCTAAGTGCATTTTCATTTCTCCACCTATTATATCATTTATACAGTCTGGGTCGTCTCCTTCTACCCATACTACTATTGTATATCTATCTACATCGTTTGGATAAAAATTTTCTCTTGGTTCTATGTATACATATTGATCTGAATAAAATGGTATTGTATCTGGCTCTGGCTCTCCATTTGAATTTCTTTTTGCATAAATCTTCTTTTCTCCATTTCTAAATACCATTATTCTTACAGCTTCGTCTGCATCTCTAATTACATCATCTATTACTAATTCTGCCCAGTATGTTAAATTCTCGTTTCCATTGTTTTCTATAAAAAATGTATATGCAATGTAATTATTTCCATTGTGAGCTCCCTCTGCTTCTGTATCTATATTATCTGGTATCCATCTTATAGATATATTGTCCATGAACTCTAGTTTGCCAGCCTCTAATATTCTTCTAAATTCTTTTACTGTTGAATTATCATATATTACTATACCACTTTTTTTGGCAAAGTTTTGGTCTAATGATATTGTAAATGGTCCTTGTCCATATACCACTTTTAATAAGAAGAATATTACTATTAAAAATACAGTACTTATTAATAAACCTAGTTTTAAAACTTTTATTCTGCTTTCTCTTTTGTTTATTTTTTCTGAGTTTAATTTGATTTTTTCCTTTGACATTTTTTATTTTCCTCTCCGTATTGCCTATTAAAGGCTTATACATTTAATTTAACATTTTTTGGTATTGATTTAATTTTCTTTATATGTTATTATCTATTTAGATTTAAATAAGATTCGAGGTGAACATATGAAGAAAAATTATAGAAAGTTAATTCTTGTATTAGCAATTATTGCTCTTTGTGTATCTGCAATTTCAATTTCCGATGTTTATGCTAAGTATGTTGCTTCTGCCAACGGAGCAGTAGATATTTCTATTGCTAGATGGGATATTAAGTTAAATACTTTGGCCATAAAAAACGGTACAGACATCTCTGCTGAATTAACTCCTGTATTTGATACTAATGCAAATCTTGCTGCTAATAAACTTGCTCCTGGTGCTACTGGCTATTTTGATTTAGCACTTGATTACACAAATGTTGATGTTGGTTTTGATTATAACATTAAAATAAACAATACTGATGATGCTATTGGTTCAACTACAAGTAACCTTGCAGATTTTAAAGTTACAGGTTATTCTATAGATGGTGGTACAACTACTACACTTAATTCTGGTACTACAAATACAAAGCCAACTGTTATAACAGGAACTATTCCTTATGCAAGCACAGGCACAAAAACTAAAACTATTAGAGTTTTTATTAAATGGGTAGATGATACCGCATCTGGTGCTACAATGACTGATGTTCAAGATTCCGAATTTACTTGGGATGAAGCAAACAGACAAATAAAGTTAAAAATTGATGCTACATTTGAGCAAAAAGTTTAATACTTATTTAAGAAGTTATATTTACATATAGCTTCTTTTTTTATGTATTTACTTGTTTTGCTCCTAATTCTATTTCTAAATGTACGCATGGTGTGTCTGGATGTTCTGTAATAAATTGATATGCACTTGTGCCATATTGTGTATCTAGCTCGTCTTTTCCTGTTACTTCTGATTCGTATTCCCATTCTAGTTTTATTGTTACTGTTGCTGTACCAGTATGTGCTGGTAACTGTGTTGTACTTAGTGTTACTGTTGTTTTAAAGGGAAAGCCGTTTTGTAATTTGTTATACAACATTTCTGGTGTTGTTGTTGCATCTACTTGATATACTTGCCCCAATATTTCTACTTTTCTTACAGCAAAACTAAGCTCTGCATTTGTATCTCCATTGTTGTTTACTGTTATTTGATGTGTATATGTTGTCATACCTGGATATATTTTTTCAACATCTAATATAATATTTTGCGTTTCTCTTATTCCGTTAGAAATATATGCAATATCCCATGCTTCTATTTTAGCTGAAAGTGATGTGCTTACTTTAGTATTATATATAAACCAAGCATATGAGTTAAACATAAGCAAAACTATTAATAATATTAAGTTACTAATTTTTACCTTTTTCTTAATTACATAAAAAACCTTCTTTAAACTCATTTTTTATCCCTTATTATCATTTGATTTTTTCTTTGTACTTGTCTTTTGTGTTTTTGTGTTTTTCTTTGTTGTTTTTTTAGGTTTTATTTCTTCTTCGTATTCTTCTACTTCTACTAAGCCTTTAAGTTTTAATATTGTCCAAAATATTAAAACTACTATAGGCACAAATATTCCGAAAAATACCACATAAACATTGCTTAATATTTTAGATATAAAGCTTAATATCCATATTTTATAAACTACTTTGCCAAATACTTGATTTTGATGTACAAGTGGATCTTCTAATATATTTGCAATTCCTTTTGTGTGGAATATATATTCTCCATTTTCATAATCTATTTTAATTACCTGGTGTGTAACTATTTTTTGATTAAATGTGCTTTCTTGCCCTATATATGCTATGTCATCCCCCACTTTAATATTTTGTGGTTCTATGCTTTTAACAACAAGTACATCTCCTATATTATATTTTGGAATCATACTTTCTGAAATAATATTAAATACCCTTACTCCACCTAATGCTATAGCATTATTACTAGCTCTTTGTAATATTACAACAAATAACACTGAGGCTACTATTAGGAATAATATTACATAAACTATATTATTTATTAATTTTAAAACAGGGTTTTCTGTTATTTTTTTTAACATCTTTTGAGTTTCTCCTTATATTTTCTCTAAATATTTTTCAATTTGTTTCTTAAATACTTTTTGTATTTGTCCTAGTGTTGCTATATTTTTATTTCTAATAACTAAGTATCTATCTGCAACTAAATCTTTAACTTCACTTTCTGTTAAATTAGCATTTAGGCTTACTATTCTATCTATCATTTGATTTAATACTTGTTCTTTGACTTCTTTTTGCATTGTTTCTTCTGCATTATCTCTATCTAAGGAATTAAGAATTAAATAATTTAGTAAAAATGTTTCATCTGCTAATCTTTTTAATTCCTCATTATCTGAATAGTCTTGTTTTTCGCTTATATGTTTTGCATTGTCATCTATGTTTGTTTGTATATAGTTCCATAATTTAACCGCATATTGAAAGTTTACATTTTTTAGAATTAGGTTGGTCTTTTTTATTGGTGAAGTTACTAATGCTATGTGTTTTTTTTCTATCAATTTATACGTTTCTGACCCCATTACCATTAATAATTTTTCTTCTAGTCTCTGTATTCTTTCTAAAGGTGTTTCTCCCTTTTTTCGTTTGTTTCCATCGTCTAATTTAGTAGTTAGATTTACTGTTATGCTTACATTTTCATTTAATAGTTTTGCATTACCTGTATATGAAAACCTTTTGTTGTTTTTTTCAAATAGTTTTAATCTTTCTTCTATCATTTTTTTCTTTCTCATCATGTAAAATTTCATATGTTGTATTAAGGTATAAATAAAACGATTTTCGTATGTGTCATAACTTTCTTCTTTATTAATATTTAGTATTTTAGATGGTTTAACATCTCCTGTTTTTTGGTCTACATCTTGTATTAAGTTTGTATGTTTTGCTAAGTGCTTTATACTTTCTACAGTAACCTTTCTTGCTAGCTCTATTTTTACTATTTCTTCTTCATTTATGATAAATCTATTTGGATTACGAAATATGTTATCTATGTATGGTATTGTTGTTTCCATTAAGTCTATCCATTCTGTATCTTCTATAACTTTTTCATATTCTGTTTGCAAATCCATTTTTGATGCTGTTCTTTTTTGAAATGTATCTATTGTTCCAGAATTTGTTCTTTCATATAAATTATATATTTCTAAATCGCTCATTTGTTTACCTTTCTGTGAGTAATGCCCACTTTTAGTTTAATGAAATTATGTTAGTTTTTTAAGTCTTGTTAAGTATTCTATACATTCTTTCATTTTGTCTTTTCCAAATGTTTTATTTAAAAAGTCTATGTATGGGTCTATCTCGTCTCTTATGTATGATATATTTAATTGTTCAAATTTTCTTAATACTTTTCTTGCTAAAAAGTAGTCTACGCCTTCTACTTCGTCTCCGCCACAACCTACAAATACTGGTACAAATTTTTTCATTTGCGCAACAATACGGTTACCAAAAGCTATTCTGAAGTGTTGTATAACATAGTTATCCATTATTTCTATTTTATCCAATGTATCTTTGCTTACAGCATTGTCTATCATTGCTTGTGCAAATAATTGGTCTAAATATGTATAATTTACATCCATTGGGTCTGTGTCTATTGGGTCAAATGGTTGTCCTTTATCATTTATATCTATAGGCATTGCTCTATCGTAAACCTTATCTGTTACCATAAATGTAGAGTCGTCGTTGTTGATTGTTCCTATATACCATAGGTTTGGTGGTATTTGTAGTTTTCCACCTTTTAATTTTTTAGGGTCACTTTTCCAGCTATTTGGAACAAGTTCTACTATCCATTCGTCTTTATTTGGCATTTCTAGGATAGATAACATCTCGGCAAAATAGTATTCCACACGAGAGATGTTCATTTCGTCTAGGATTATTGTATAAATATCGTTTGTATATCCTGCCATATACATTTCTTTTAATACTTCTGTTTCGTTGAATTTTTTAGTAAACTCGTTGAAGTACCCAAATAGTTCTGTTCTATCTCTCCAAGATGGTTGAACTGATGCAACACATGAATCATGTTTCAAAAACTTTCCCCAGGCATATGCCAAAGATGTTTTACCAGTACCAGATATACCTTGTAGAATAACTAATTTGGTAGAAGCTAATGAAGATACAAATAATCTCATCATGTGCGTTGTATAATACAATCTTAGCCTTGACGCTGCAAAATTTCTAAATGCTTCGCAAAATTCAGGTAATGTAAATGAATTTCCATAATCCTTAATTTTATAGTTTGCAAATTCCTCATCAATTTCGTTAAGTTTAGCAAATCTGATTCCATCATTAGCAAGATCTTCTTCTGATTGTTCAGCACCGCCTTCTGGCAAAGGCTCTAAATTAGATTCTGTTGGTTTTAACCCAAGTTGTGAAACCTTCATTGCTAATATTTCGTCTTTTTCTTTCATTAGATTCACTACTTTATTATTTAAGTGGGCAACTTCATCCAATAGTTCTTCTTGTTTAACTACTTTTGCTCTAAATCTTAAATATTTTTTTATTAAAAAGAATATTAATGCAAATCCCATACCAACAACTACTACTACCGCAATTACTGCTAGTACAACAAGTACCCATTCTGCCATTGAAAAATCGTTTTTGTAATGGTCTATTATTTGTGCATATCCTGGTATGTTAAATAATTGCCCTATTCCTTTTCCAATTCCTCCAAGTATTGTAATTAATCCTGCAAAGAATTGTGCTAAAAATTCATATAAAAATCTTGTATATGTTCCCATATTTCATTTCATTCCTTTATTTAAATTTCTATTATGTTTTGCAATCTTTTTTTTCTTGTTATTTCTTCATAATAAGGAGCATCTTTATTTATTAAAATATATTTAAACATTTTTAATTTCTCTAGTTCTGCTCTATCTGTGTCTATTGTTTCATCTGCTATAAGTGCTATTTTATACCCACTTCTTAGCATTTCATAAGCATCATCTCTATATCTTAAAAATGTTTCGTGTCTTATTTTAATACTTAATTTGTCCTGCAATGCTGAATTGTCTATAATATTTAGTAGTCTTGTTATTTTTTGTTTTTTTTCAAATAATGAATCCGCAAATTCAACTATATATTGTTTTTTAAAGTTTCCTTTTATTATGTCTTTTATTATTTGTGCACTTATCATATTATACTCTACAAATAACTTGTCTTCACTTGTTGTTCCAGTATTAAATGCTCGTTCTATTGCTGTAGCGCTAAATATTGTAGAAAATTTCATATAATATTTTAAACTTACTCTTTGTACCTCATTTGTGCTATTGTAATCTGTTAATTTTAAAGAAAAAACTTTACTATCAAATTTTTTTAAATATTCTTCTTTTTTCTTTATATCATCTTCTATTAAATCCTTTAATAATTTTCTAAATTTTTCATCTTCTTTTTTTAATATTTTAACTCTTAGTCTGCATATGTTTTTTACTAAATAATCTATTGTTTTATATGGTGTAACTTTGTCTATATACAATACATATATAAAAAACATTTCCATATTTTCTATTAGTAATTGTTTTGATTTATTATCTACTATTAATCTTTTTTTCTTTTCTTTTAAACTTTCTAATATTTCTTTTCTTAATGTTCTATGGTTTCCGCGTTCGTTTACATTATAGTATCTAACATCTATGTATGTTTTTATGTAGCTGTCACATATTTGTTTATTAAATTTTCTTTCAAAAACTAACTTTAAATATTTAGTTATAGCGTCTTGTACTATTTTTATATATTCATCCATTACACTCATATATAAATTTCTCCTTTAATGTTTTTTAAGTCCAATCAATGAATTCTACAGTTATAATAGAAGTGTTATTGTTTATTGGATATGTATAGTTTTGAGTTGGATCTTTTTTATAGAATCTAACTCTTGCACTTGATTCTGCTTTTACACCAACTTTTGAACCAACTACATATGTAACAGAGCCTTGGTTTTCTGTTCCTTGGCTGAATAGTTCTACTGTTGTATTTGCCATATCAAGAGATAGTATTTGTGGGTCATACCTAAATTGTGTAAATTTTGTTGGTTTACATTTTGCTTTTTCTGTTGCATCTAACATTGAATATGAATATATATCCACTTTATCTCCAACAGCGTATGAGCCAAATGCTTCAAATACTATATAATAATTAGTTGTGTTTGTTATAACTAAATCACAGTATATTTGCCCTACAGCATCTTCAATTTTGTATGAATATTCATTGTTCCCTATAATAAACACAAATTTAGCAGAAATAGTTTTACTGTATGGCTCTGTAGTACTTGCTGTAACATTTATTGTTACTTGGTCTCCAACATTTAATGCTGTGTTTGGATTAATTCTAAGTGTGACCGTGTCTAAGTTGTTTGTAGTATATATGGTTCCACTTGTTTTACTTAGTTGGCATGTTATATTGCTTGAGCAACTATATGAAATTTGATAGTCTACATCATATGATAATTTTTCTAATGTGTTTTTTGCGGTACTAAGTTTTATTGGTATTGAATAGCTATTAATTCCCGTCCATTGTTCTATTCTATATGTTGGGTTGCTTTCTTTTAATTTGTCACTTTCAAAATAAAATTCTTTTGTGCTGGTGTAAAAATTGTTTGCATATTTTAATACATATCTTGCAAGTATTGTAACAAGAGACAAACAAAATATAACTAGCACTGATAAAACTAAAATTTGTTTCCTGGTGTATCTGTAATATGTGCTGTTTTTTTTCTTTTTCATCTCTTCCCCCTTGCATTTTTATTTTAGAAATTTCTTCGAAGTGTGGGCGATTAAAATCGCCCCTACAATATGTTATACTTTTTGTTTTGAATCTATAATTACTTCCATACTTTCTATCATATTTTGATATTCTGGTTGATTTTTATAGGTTTCTGGAAAATATATTAACAAATAATATACATCTGTCTTTTTTGTACTGTGTGCCATTGTTTGTGTTGATGTTTTAAAGTTTTTAAAATATGTACCATCTGTATCAGCTTGCACCGTTCCAGCACTTGGAAGTATATTGGTTGGATTTGCTGATGTTGGTGTTTGATTTTTATATAGTACATATTGTAATGGCAAATTTGTGGTTGTTTTTATTGTAATATCATAATCTATGCTTGTCTGTGCAATTTTGTTATTTGAATCTGAATTTGTTACAGAAAACGTATGTTGGTATGGTTCAGCTCTTGGTACCATTTGGTCTAATTTAAAACTCATAGTTTGGTGATCTTCTTTAAATACATACATAGCAATTTCTATATCTTTTGAAGCTAAGGCTTCACTACGATATCTTGCTATAGTATTTGTTAGAGCAATGCTGCACAATACTATTATGCACACAGCAAGAATTATAAATCTTATAGCTATTACCGTTGTTCTACGACCTTTTCTCCTTCTTCTTCGAACTTGCTCTTTCATTTTTCCTCCACACACTCTTCTGTAATTTATTTTTCTTCAGATTTTTTCTTACTTGTTTTTGTTGCAGTTGTTTTTCTTGTGCTATTTGTCTTTTTTGTTTTGTTCTCTTCTTTCGTTTTAGTTCCTTTGGTTGTTGATTTTTTTGTTTCTGTTGTAGTTTTTTTCTTTGTTGATTTTTTCTCTGGTTTTTCTATATTTTCTTCGTTGTTTTCTTCATCATCTTGTTCTATTTCTTCTGATTTTTCTTCAATTTCTTCTTGTTTTGTATGTTTTTTCTTTGTTTTGGTAGGTTCTTCTTTTACCACAACTTCTACTTTTACTTTGTCATATGAGAAGAATACCCAAAGTAATAGTAACGCCACACTTGCTGGTATTAGTACTTTTGGTGTTAAAATTATTTCTTTCCACATTCTAAAGTTTGGTATTACTTTTATAACTTTTCCAACTATTTGGTTTCTTTGTATAGGTGTGTCATTTGTATTATTTGCATCACCTTTTGTAACAATTTGGTTGCCATTTACTTCTACTATTCTATGGGTTACCAATGCTGTTCCTTGGCTATACACAACTATCTCGTCTTTATTTACAGTTTCATTTTGATCAATAAGTTTAACTAGTATAGCATCTCCTATTTCCAGGGTTCCTGACATGCTTCCTGTTGATACTTCAAATGCAGAATATCCAAGCATTGTTGTATATGTATTTCCTTTAATGTTAATTTGTATATGATTATATGCCATTATTAGAGCAATACCTAATATTACAAATAATATAATATCAAATACCCATCTAAATATTTTTTTTACCACTCTCATTTTTTCATCCCATTCCATTTTATTGTTCTTTTGTTTTAGTAGTTTTTTTAGTTGTTGTTTTTGGTTTTGAAGTTGTAGTTTTTTTAGCTGTACTTGCTGATTTAGTAGTTGTAGTTTTCTTTGTTGTAGTCTTTTGTGATGTTCCTGTTGTTGTTTTTTTAGCTTTTGATGCTGTTGATGTAGTATTTTTTACAGGTGCTTTTTTCTCTACTACTTTCTCTTCTTCATCCTCATCTTCATCGTCTTCCTCTTCGTCGTCATCGTCTTCTTTAGCTGCTTTTATATTTGCTATAAATTCCCATAATTCATATAGGAATGCTAATAATGATGGGAATACTATTAGTATCAAAAATCCCCATTTAGATTCTAATATGCTTAAAATTGTTCCCAATTTTCCTATTCTTATTGAATTTTTGGTTGGGCCTATTGCTAAATCACTTGGTATTTCTTTAGATTCTAGTACATATGTGGTTTCTCCTGTTACTGAACTAACTTGTTTATCTTTTAATGTTTGAATATCTACTGTTGTTTTTCCTAACTCTGATGTTGCATGAAAAAATATATCTTCTCCCGGTTCTTGCTTTTGTGTTGTATCAACCAACACTAAGTCTCCCTTGTTAAATCCTTTTTCTTTTAGATTGTTTGTATTGATTATTAATACTGTTGTAGAGTCAAATTCTGAAACCTTAAATTGATTAAAAGATAGTAAACATATTGTTACTATTATTGCAATTAATGCATATAAAATAATTAGTGTGTTATAAAAAATTTTCTTCATTTCTTTCATCCTCCGTAAACTTTCTTTCTTCTTTATAATATAACATAGTCATTTTTTTTTATCAATACATTTTTCGATTAAAACATCTAAAAAAAACTTTTGTATTTGTTTTGTAATATACTTGTAATATTGCTGTAAAATTGTATTATTTTTTTCATATTTTTTAACGAAAAGCTTATTGAAAAAATTTTATATGATGTTATAATTATATTAAGGAATGTTAAGTTTTTAATTTTCTTTTATATTTATGTGCAAAACTTTATTGTTTTGTTGGAGGAACAGATGATAAAATTAAATGATAATAAAACAAAATCAAATTTACTAAAACTTATTAATAGAGAAATTTCTTTTATAGATGCTAGTTTAGCATACCAAAGAAGTCTTAACAAAGAAGTTCTTTTGTGTATGAATTTAATTACACAAAATTCTGAAGTTATAGAAACTGCTATGGAATTTAGTAAAAATTACGAGGCCTTAAATAATGTTATGGCTCTATTAAAAAAATCTACATTTAATATAGATTCCTTGGAAGCTCTACTTAGCCAATTATATGAAATAAAAAATAATGAAAGTAATGTTGTAATGACTAATAAAATATCTAAATTTAATGAAAATTATTTAGATGTTATTGATGAGATTACCACAAATACCATGAAAATAGAGTGCTTTTTAAAGGCTGATTTTCAAGAAGTCGAAAATCAAAACAAGGCTATTGCTGAATCTGCTAAAAAGGTTAAAGTTAGAACCAAGGAAGTTAATTTATTGCCTAACACATTAATAATTTCTGAAATCGAGAAAAAAGTAGTTTTGCCTTACACTTTAACAGATATTAAAAATATTTTAAAAGCGAGTCCTGCAAAATATACATCTGCTCAAGATGTTATTAATCAATTATATACCATTCCTTTAAAATGCTATAAGAATTCTGCTATTTCACGTTTTAGAGAAGCATATAGATTAGTTAGACAGCGCGATAAAGGAACCTTATTACAGGCTGTTGATTTAGCAACAGAATTATTTTTCAATTATAATTTGCATCCTGCCATTATAACAGCTTGCAAAAACTCTAATGAATTAGATGTATACCTATCTTGTTTAGAATATAATGAGCTTGAGGATTTTACAAGTTTTAAAATTGTATTCCAAGGCTTGCCTGCGGTTTCAAAAAAAGCTTTTAAAAGAGGTCATAATTTGATGAACAAAATTAATAATGTAGAAAGTGCAAATAATTCTAGTACTACAAATCAAGAAACAAATGCAAATATAAATTCATAAATAATGGGCGATTAAAATCGCCCATTCTCAATTTAACTTTGCTATTTCTTCTAATTTTGGATTTTCCAAAAAATATATCCAATCTTAGTTATTTTGTTTTCTTAGTTGGTCTATCTTTTTATTTTTTCTTCGTTTTATGCTTTTCATCTTCATATCTCTGTTAAATACAAATAGTAATACAAGTATTATTATTACAAATACTGTTGTTATTTTTGATTGTAGCATTTTTACTATTAATCCTAGCAATGGAATTCTTTTTTCAAATTTTCCTTTTATTTGGTTATACTCTATTATTACATTATTGTTATGATAATTGTTGTCTCCTTTTGTTGTATAATATGAATTTTCTCCATGTCCCTGTATTTTTGTTATTCTTTGTATTTTGGTTATTCCATTTTCATCAAAAATTATTATATCTTGTAAGTTTAAATCGTCTGGTTGGCATTTCTTAGTTATTATTAGATCATTTGTTTTTATGGTTGGAATCATTGTTTTGTCTTCGGTTGTATACATTGTTGCTTTTCCTATTCTCAAATCCAATTTTTTGTTAAAAACTCCATATACTGTGTTTATTACATTATATATAATCATTAATATTAATATCAACCATAAAACTTTTCTTGGTAGTGCAGATATTATTTTTTTTATTTTATTTTCTCTTATCCTCAATTTTCTTTTTTTCTCTCCTCATTTTTTTCTTTTCTTCTACTCTTTTTGTATTTATGTATATTATTAATATTAAATTTAGTAACAATATAATATAAATTTTATCTTCTAGTAATAATATAATGTTTCCTATACGTGGAATTTTTAATACAATTGTTCCTAAAATTTGTTCATATGATATTTCTTCTGTGTCTTTGGTTAGATTGTTATCACCTTTAGTTACATATTTTAAGCCTTTTTCTGTTTCTTCAATTCCAACTATTCTATGTGTTATTATTTTGTCTTTTTCTATTCCACTAACTATTATTATATCTCCTACATTTATTGTAGGCTCCATGCTATTTGTTGTAATTACATATGCTCTATAGCCAAACATTGATTTAGCATCTGTTTTGTCTAATGTAGATTTGGTTATAAGAAATATGTTGTATAAAAGTATTATAATAATTACAAATAATAGCTTTTTAACTATTTGCTTAGTTCTTTTTCTTTTTTCATTTTGTTTTTCTATTTGCTCTATATCGTACTCCATTATATTCCTTTCTTCTGTGTATTATTTTAGGTCAGTTTTTGCTGACCTAAAATAACCATTGTTTTTTATAAAATTGTATTTGAACTTTAATATGCTCAAGTAACAATAAAGTAGTCATGTGCTTCGCCTATGTAGGTTTCTCCATCATATAGTTCCACTACTATTTTGTATGTTCCTGTTTTTATGTCTGTTGGTAGTGTTACTATAAATGTTGGTGATGTCGCTTGGGCTGTTATGTTTATTGTTTCATTATATGTTGTTGATAATTCTTCTGTGTAGTCTCTTCTGTAGGCTTTTACTGTAAATGTTGGTGTTGTTATGTTTGCTACAGATTTTTCCATATTTACAGTTATGCTTGTTTTTCCTTTTTCTATTATCCTATCCTCGTCTGCAATTGTTAATTTTAATCCATATTCACTATTTTTTATATTTACTGTTTTTTTGTCGTGGTGTCTTATATCATATTCATAGTACTCTCCGTCTGCTGATGCTAATGTGTCTACTACTATTGTGTAATCTCCTGTTGTTAATGTTTTATTATGTTCTGTTTTTACTGTTATATTTGATAATATATTTGCAACATTATCTGCTACTTTTATTCTTGCTGTTCCATTTATGTTTGGATAATATGTTGTTCCATTTATTTCATAAGATATTCCCATCAGCTCTTGCCCGTTTAATAATGTTTGTGCTGTGTTGTCCCATACATTTATTGTTATTCCCATTTTTTTGTCTAAATATTGAGTATCATATATTATTTTTCCATTTACTACTTGTTGGGTAAATGTTGAGGCAGCTTTTATATTAAAGCTATCGCCTAATGCAACTGTTGTTGGTATTTCTTGTATCTGTGTATTTAATAATGCATCTTTGTCTACATATATTCCATATTTTCCTGTTTCTCTTTGTGAGCCTAATACACTTGCTATTGTCCTGCCCTCACTATTTCTTAACTCCATAACTAGTGTATTTCCTGTTGATGTTTGTGTTATTGTAGTTTCCTTAAAATCCACATGGAATATAAATTTTTCTTGAACTATATTATTTGTTGTATCTTGATATGTTGCTATTGCTGCTGTTTCGTTATAGTATTGATTTGTTGTTGGCATTTCCAAAAATTCAGATAGTCTATATTCATTTTTTTCACTTGATACATCTGATGTTTTTACAATATAATAGTAATATTTGTTATTTATTAAATCTATCATTGTTATTTTTGTTCCTGCTGGCAAACTATATGCATATCCTGTTGAATCTTTAGAAATTAAAGTTCTATAACTTGTTGGATATGATGTAGCATATTTATATTCTGCAAAGTTGTTTATTGTTAAATTATAATACATAGAAAATTCACTTGATTCCGTAATATTTGTTTCTACTGTTGCAAATGGTGCTTCAAATTTTTCTCCTGGTGCAATTCCTATTGCATACCCTGCTTGTTGTTCTTTCGAAGTATATATTGATATTTTTATTCTTAATTTCGTAATTTTATATCTTATTGGAGTTTGTGGTTGCAATACATCAAAATTTATTGCAACAAATCCAACAGATGTAGTCTGCGAAATATTTTGTGAATTGTAAAGATTTAATATTATACTTGGAACTTGTGTTGAATTATCAGATAAATATTCTATATCACCAGAGTGAGTTCCTGAAGTTGCACCTTTACTCACATAATAATCTGTAGTTTTGCTTGATACCCAACCTGATGTACCTGTTTGCATCTCTAAACCAAATGTAGTGTTTGCAATATCTTCTGTTGTTGCTGTAGCTGGTATTTGTAATTTATTCTTTATAGAAACTGTTGGCATTAAATCTGCTTCGAGATTAGAGACGTTAAATATAGTATTAGGTTCGCTATTACTTATTAATGGTAATTCAACGGTGTCTATTGTGCTATATTTATATGCTGTTAATTCTGTATCTAATTGACTTTCATCTGGAATTCTACCTATTAACCATATATAATAGTCTGCACTTGTTGGAGTTGGAATAATATACTTATGTATACTATCTGTTTGATTAGTGTAAAAACCATCTGTTGTTATATTATGATTTGCTTTGTGTTTACCCATTACATATACATTATTGTCTCCTGTACGTGTTGTAGTTCCTATTGGATTTGCAGAACTTGTGTACATTCCTAAATATGTCATTCCATTTACATTTCCGTATGTAGTAACATCTTCATTTTGTGCTATATTTAAGTTGTTTCCTTGCAACATATACATTTTATTGTCTACATTTGTTGTTAATACTTCGCTTCCATCTATTTCTGTTGATGTATCTATTTTAGCAGTTTCTAATGTTTCAGTTCCATCTGCGTTTATTAATATACTAGAATACTCTTTTAATAAATTAGCTCCATTATCTAAATATATAGTTGAATTGTTTGCTAATTTTAGGTGTCCTATATCATTGAATGCAAATTTTATAGTATTATATTGATTTACTGTATTGGTTGCTCCTTTTATATGTAATGTTGAATTATTTATAATTACTTGTGATGCTTTTTCAACTGACAATATGTTCTTTGCTAAAGAGCTTGCACCATAGTTTTTAATTGATATGTTTTTATTACCACTTATATTAGAATTATCACCATTTCCAAAAATACTTTGGTTTATCATAAGTGTTTCATATCCATTACCATCAATATTTACATTAGATTCACCTGTAACTCCTATATGTGAGGCAGTTGTTGCCTTTGCTCCTCCATAAACATTTCCATTAATGGAAATACTACCTATTGTTGCAGAATTATCTCCAACAGCATCTTTTCCAAAATTTATGTTGGTATTTCCATATACTATAGAATTATAGCCTCCACCATATATATTTCCTCTTATACTACCTTTAATTATATTTATATTGGCTGTTGCATTTGCTGTTACAGAGCCTACTTTAGAGTTGCTTCCATTTCCTCCTCCATAGATGGCACTAGAAATTGTTCCTCCGTTTACAGTTATGTTAGTACTTTGTGTAATTTCTCCTGAGTTATAATTTCCACCATATATATTGCTTACTGTTCCTGAATTTACTTTTACATTTGTTTTTTCAACATTACCTCCATATGCGGATCCCCCATATATATTTGTTATGGTTGCTCCATTGCAATTAATATTTGCATTTGTTACCTGACTTGTTGTTGTTTGTCCGCCACCATATACTGTTGGTATTGTTGCACTTGAACTTGTTAATGTCACATTTGTTGTAGTAGTATTCGAGTTAGAATGTCCTGCGCCATAAACTGCTGTTATAATTTTAGTTCCCTTAATGTTTATTGTTGCAGTACCTACACTAGTAGAAATATTAGTGCTATTTCCTCCTCCATATAAATTTGTAACTTGCCCCCCTGCTCCATTTAGAATTGTATTTGTTACTGTTCCGCCATTGGTGTTTCCGCCATATGCATTAGTTATTGTGCCAGAATTTATTGTTAAATTTGCCGTACTTATATTTGAAGTATTTGTTCCACCATATACATTAGTTATTGTTGCACCACTACATATAACATTTGTAATTGTTGCTTTTGCAGTAGCCATTCTACTTCCACCATATACTGTTGGTATTGTTGCACTTGAACTTGTTAATGTTACATTTGTTGTTGTTGTTGTTGAATTTGCACCACCGGCACCACAAACCATTCCTATAATTTTTGTTCCTTTTATGTTTACGTTTGATTTTGTTGTAACACTGTTAGCATTTATGCCTCCTCCATATATATAACTAGCTTGTCCTCCTGTTGCTATTATACTAGTTTCACTTACATTATTTTGTCCTCCTCCATATATTGTTCCATATGTTCCATTATTTATATTTACACTTGATTTTAAAGAAACTTTGCCTGTACCATTTCCTCCACCATATATTGCTAAATTGTTAGAAGCATTTAAATTAACATTTGTATTTCCTATTACATTTGTTGAATTTCCTCCTCCATAAACAGATCTATTTATTGTAGCATTCATGTTTATGGTTGTATTTCCTGTTAACCCAGCAGTTGTACTTAGTGCTAGTCCATTTCCTGCACCATATATTATTTTCCCCGACCCAATTGTTGGGGTTCCAGATATGGTAACCTTTGTGTTTCCTATCATTTTTGAGTTATTTGGTACAGTAGAATAATTATATCCTTTTCCACTACCATAAATATCCCCATTTATAGTTGGAGAACCACTTACCATTACATTACTGTTTCCATATAGCGCGCCAGAGTCTAATTGTTGTTGTGCTTCTGTTAAATTTTCTGAATATGCATAACCTCCTCCATAAACATTTCCTTTTATTGTTCCTCCAGAAATATTTATATTGGTTGATGTTGTTACATCTGCACCATAGCTCTTGTACGCATCTGAAGAATTAGCATTATATCCTGTAGTACTTCCTACTCCTGCTCCATATATGTCACTATTTATAGTTCCTCCAGAAATATTTATATTTATAGTTCCATAATAATATGCATCACTTTTAATTGCTGTGTTATTCGCGTTCCTTCCATATGAGGCTCCTATTATATTTTCAATTTGTCCTCCTGTTACATTTATTGTTGAAGTTCCTATAAATGTATTTAATGGATATGCCCAAGATGTTGGTCTATAACTTGAATCTGCATAATTTCCTCCTATTACTTTTCCAATACTACCATTTTTTATATTAATAATAGGGTTACTATATAATGTTCCAATTTCACTTCCACCTGCTATTAAGCCTATGCTTTTTTGTTGTGTTTGCTCTATATAATCTACTGTTACAATCCCACTAAAATTTACAGAAGATGATCCCATAATGTTATGAGAAACTGTATTATTAAGATTTGTGGCATTATTTGATCCAATACCATTACCCATTATAATTTTGTTAAATTGACCACTATTTATTTCTACTGTTGGAGTCCTAACTCCAGAAGTATATACTTCGTTAAGTTTTTTCCAGCCTCCATATATATCAAAATCTGGCAATCCATCACTTTGAGTATATCTATCCATGGTTATATTTGCTCCAAATTTAACCTTATTTCCCTGTAAATATAAATCAACCGTTCCTGTACCTGTTGTACTTGTAGAACCGTAAAATGTCAAATTTTCAAAATTAACATCTCCTTTTAGAAACCTTCCATTTGTTCCACCTGCTAATAGCAATGTTCCTCTTTCGTCCTGTCCATCATATGCTCCAGTTATTGTTACAGGTTTTTCATTTTTTTCGATTATTGATGTGCTTTGTGTAAATACAGACCCTGTATAATTATTCATTATTACCATTATATTTGTATTTATTGTTCCGTGACTGCTTAATTTTGTGTATGCATGGTCTATTGTTTTAACAGGTGTTGTTCTTGTTAATCCGTCATTTGTATCTAAGCCTGCTGTATAATCGACATATATAACTTTCCTCTCCGCTTTATAAACAAATTTGCCTTCTCTTGTTAATTCTGCATTATTACTATTGGTTGCTATTAATTTATACTCTTGTCCCTCTACTAATTCTGTTAATATTGTTGCTGTTTCTCCCTTTATTTCTGTTGCTGTTAGTCCAGAAATATCTAAAGTATACCATTTATATGTATAATCACTTTCGTTAATTAACTCTTTTGCTGTTCCTGTTAATTCTGCTGTTACTTTATTTCTTGCTTCATCTATTGAGAAAGCTATTTTCAGTTCTAATTGTGGTATTTCAAAACTCTTTAAGAAGTAAAAGCCATTGTTATCTTTTATAATTGAATCAACCTGATATGCCTCATCCCAGCTTGGATTTTGTGTAAATGTATTTGTTGTTGAGCTTTGAACTGTACTATTCACATACCATTTATATGTTAATGGTGTATTTGTATTTTTTGCAGTTATACTATATGTTGATTTGTTATTTGTGTCTGTTACAGTAACACTTGTATAGTTTGATGGTATTTTATAACTTTCTTCCCAGCTTAAATACTTACTTCTTGATAGTCCACTTCCATTAAGTAATGTTATATTGTCAACTCCTGTTGTAGAGTCATATGCTATTCCCTTGTTTATACCTTGTACTCTTTGAACTACTGTAGCTCCTTTGCCTGCATTAAATCCTATGTTACTTGTAGAAGACCCTGTTGTTACTGATGTGCTAAAAGATGTGCCATTTATTTTCATTGGTGATGAATATGCACTTGTCATTGTAAGATTTCCTGCATCATTTCCTTGCCAAAGTGTTGCATAATTACTTGTTGACGTATATGTTGTAGTATTTTTTAGATATCCAAATATTGGTCCTGCAAATCCATTTGATACTATTGAGCTGTTATACATACAATATTCTGGCCATACTGGTTGACCAGTTATTATTCCAACAATTCCACCTACTGCATACTGTCCTGCGCTTGCATCATTTGCGCATTTTGCCTCTATATCTAGCTCTACATCTGCAAAACAACCTTTTATACTGTATCTTGCGGCACTGCCAGGATCTGATTCTGAAATCGTAATTCCATTTCTTCCTTCTGTCATACTATTGCCAACAAATCCTGCAATTCCTCCTACTACTAGTCTAAATGTATTATCTGCTAATGTTAAAGTATTTTTACATACTATAGCAGAATTAGTTATACTGTTATTATAAATATTAGAATTTTTATACAATGTTCCTGCTACAATACCTACATGATATCCTTTTTGTGCTGTTGTAGTTGCTGTTGTTCCATTAACATTTATTTCTATATTAATAGAATCAAACATCACATTACGTATTTCTGCTTTTATTGTTCCTCCTCCAACGCTTCCAAAAAATCCATATGAATCAATGCTTGTAGTTAATGCTGCTATTGCTATTTTTGCATTTTTTATTACATATCCAGCTCCATCAAATGTTCCTTGAAAATGATAAGTAGTTGTTCCTATTGGAATCCAATAATTGCCATTCATATCCAAATTTCTAACTAGTTGAAAATATTTTCCTGAATATGTTGTTCCAGAGTTTACACTGTTTCTTAAAAATGCCAATTCTGCACAACTTTTTATTAAATATGGTGATGCAGATGTTCCATTTCCATATGTAAAACCTGTTGCAGTACTTGTTCCATCCCATATATCTGTCAATGTGCTATCCAAATTTTTTGCAGGAACGTTTGCACGTAATGCCATATTTTGCAAATTCATTGTGTTATCTAATAATACCGCATATGTTGAAAAGCTTGAGGCATCAAATGTAACTTCATTGTCCTTAAGCTCTATTTTTTCTATTTCTTCTACCTTGTTCTCATCATTTATGTGTACAACTTTATATTTTTGATTTTCTGTATCTATTGGTTCTACACCTGTTATAGTGACCTTAACATTTTCGTCAAAGTCTGTTGGGTTATATTCTTTTTCATTTGAAAGTAATTTTATATCATATGCTATTTGATATGTAATATCATTATTTAAAATATCTTTTAATGTTTCTTTTGTTTTTTCTTCGTTTGCTGTTTTGACTGAAATGGTTGCATCTGCTGGCATATAGCCTTTAACACTTATGTTTTTGCCTTCTACAATTTGTTCTAGTTGCTTGTTATATAATTTCTCTCCGTTTTTTTCTTTTTCGTCATATTTAACTGTTAATGTTAATTTTTGCTCTTCTATTTCTGTTGCTGTTAAATATATTTTTTCTCCCGGCTTTTTTTCCATTTGTGCCACTTCAGTAGTTATTTCGCTATTTTGCTCCAAATTTTCTTCTGATTGTGTTATTTCAGTTTCTTGTTCTTTAATTTCCTCGTTTGCTGTGGTGTTCTCGTCGCTTGTAGGAGTTTCCCCTACACTTCTAAGGTCTGCGAAATAGCTTGCAATTACTTTGTTATTTATCATGTCTGGCAAAACAATGTAGTAGCTGTTTTTTCCACTATTTATAGCATTTAATATTAAATTATCTTCTTTTAAATTTTTTCCATAATCTTTAATTGTTGTTTGTATTTCTTTTATATTATTAGCTCTAGAGAAACCTAAAATTATAATTTCTACTAATAACATTAACATTACTATTAAAATTATGGTTGTTTTCCTTTTGTTCGTTTGTCTCATTTTTATTTTCTCCATTTTACACGGGCGATTAAATGTGCCCCTACGTCTATAAATTACTTTACATTGTCATTATTTTCTTTTGCGGGCGATTAAAATCGCCACTACGTTTTATTTGGATTTTAATATTTTTCCAAATTCACATTCGCTTTCTAATTCATCTATATTTATATTATTTTTTAATAAATTTTGATTCGTTTTTATTTTTTCTAATGCATCTATTACACCATCTAGGTTATCCTTATCCAAGTCTTCTTTTGTAATATTTATTTTTAATAACTGGTATCTATCTTTTATTATAACCATAACATCTTTTTCATTTAATAAAGTTATATTATCTAGTATAGTGTAATATGGCCAATTTACGAATTCTCTTAATTCTTTTATTAATTGTTCTATTTCTTCTTCTGTTATTTCTTTTATATTGTCTTGTATACAATAGTAAACATATGTATAATATGAGCTTGCTAATTTAAGCGCATCAAATACTGTTGAGTTTTCGTTTATTTCTTGAAATATTTTTTCTTTTATTTTATTTCTGTCTAATTCAATATATAGTTGTTTTATTTCTAGAATTAAATTGTTGGCTTCTGTATTTAATTTTTCATTTGGTTTTTTAAATAATCCTGTACCGTTTATTTTTGCATTTAATTTTACTAATTTGCTTTCTCTTGTTTGTATCTCTTTTTGTGTTTGTGCATATGCATTTTTATTTTGCTCTTTCTCTGCATATTTTTTCTTAATATCATCTATTATAAATTTAAATTTTAAATAATTTTTATATTCCCACAAACTATTTAGCAATTTTCTTAAATTTATATCTATTTCTGCTTTTTTACTTTCATCAATTTGTGCTAATGTTGTTTTAGGGATAAATTTTTCGTAACTTGCTTTTATTAATTTTTCTGTATAGTCTTTTGTGTTTAATTTTGCTGTATAGAAAGCATTTATTATATTGAACTTGTCTGCTTCTTCTTTTTCTATTAGCTCTGTCTTTATATCTTTGTGTTCTATTAAAAGCTGATCAGCTGTAACATTTCTTAGTGCTTCTTCTTGCTTTTTCTCATAATATTTATCTATATTTTTCTCGTTTTCTGTATATATATAGAATATATTTAATCTAATATGAATTATTATATCCGGGCATTTCCAGTATATTTTCTCAAATTCTGTTTTTATTCTTTCTGAATTTACATTGCCTTTTTCCATTTCCTGAAAAAAAACCACCATATATTCATTAGCATATTTACTGTATGTAAAGTCTTTTGGCATTAGTGGTATACCAACTTCTTTGAATTTTTCTATAGCTTTTTGTATTGCTTCATTAACAACGTCTAAGTTTTTTCTATAGAATACATTTAAATTAAATAAGATTCTATCTAAGTCCATTTTTTCATATGAAGTTTTATATTTATTTATTACATGCAATGTTCTTTCTTTTTCTGCTACCTGCTCTTCTAGCTTTATTACTTCCTCTGATTTTTTTATTTCTTCTAATTTTTCTATTCTTTTTTTCATTTCTTCTAAAAGCTTGCTTTGAGCATCTGTAAATGTTTGTTTGTATTCTTGAATTTGAGTTAAGCATGCTTTTATATTTTTTGCATTGTTTCTAGGAAATGTATTAAGTATTTCTTTGTTTGCCTCTATTTGTTCATTTACTTCTTTTAAATTATTCATTTTTATCCCCCATTTTTTCTGTATTTTTTTCTTCTTTGTTTAAAAAAGTTATAAATTCAGATACTCTTGTATACATTTGTAATATTTCTCTAGAAGTTAACTTGTCTAATCCATTTTCCATTTTATTCACATTCCTTTCTTAATGCGTTAATTCCGTTCATTTTTTCTTCTATATTATCTTAAATTATAGCATAATGCCTTATAATACGCAAACAAATTTCCTTATTTTGTAATGGAAATTATTGCTTATTTTCCCTTGTTTTGTTTTACAGTCGAATTATTATATT
>OGPV01000791.1_pt1 | contig 23430 bp, 14 predicted proteins | sample 1553001 | NCBI WGS metagenome assembly OGPV01 (sample SAMEA2580268, study PRJEB22360) | human gut metagenome | biome: human gut; feature: human-associated habitat; material: faeces | place: Denmark | collected 2008/2010
TGAGCCGCCAGTACCTCACGCGGGTGCTTCGGGCCGAGACCGGACGCGGTGTGACCGACATCCTCAGCGAGCTGCTTCTGGCCGAGGCCCGTTCGCTGCTCCTTTCGACGATGTTGCAGGTGGGCGAGGTGGCCGAACGGCTCGGTTTCGGCGATACGGCCGTCTTCTGCAAGTTCTTCAGGCGCCATGTCGGCTGTACGCCGCTCGCTTTCCGGCGTCAGCGCGGCCTGTAGCCCGGCGCGTCGGCCTGTGCCGGCCGGGTGCTCCGTCCGGTTGGCCGTGCGGGATTGCGGGCCGTGATGAGAAATAAATTTGGTGTTCCCTCGCGCATGTCGTATCTTTGCAGGTGGAAGGTGCGCCCGCAGGCGCCGTCCCACAGGCCATGTATCTGAAACGATTGTCGCTGCTCAACTTCAAGAATGTAGCCCAGGATGAGCTCAGCCTCGTCCCGGGCATCAACTGTTTCGTGGGGGACAACGGAGCCGGCAAGACCAATATCATGGAGGCGGTCTACTACCTCTCGATGTGCAAGTCGTCGCTCGGCATGACCGACGGGCAGAGCATCCGCCACGGGGCGGACTTCTTCGTGGTCGAGGGGCTCTACCAGACCGATGCGGGGCGTACCGAGCAGGTCGTCTGTTCGTTTGCGCGCAAGGGCGGCAAGGTGCTCAAGCGCAACGGCAAGGAGTACGACCGTCTGTCGGACCACGTGGGGCTTGTCCCCGTGGTGATAGTCTCGCCCGCCGATACGGCGCTCATCAGCGATGCGGCCGACGAGCGGCGCCGCTACCTCAATGCCTTCATCTCGCAGCTCGACCGGCCCTACCTGGCTGCCGTCATGCGCTACAACGCCGTGCTGGCCGAGCGCAACCGCCTGCTCAAGAGCATGCCCGACGAGACGATGCTCTCGATTTACGACCGTCAGCTCTCCGAACACGGGCGGTTAATCCATGCGCGGCGAAGCGAGTATGTCACCCGCCTGCAGCCCGTCGTCGAGGAGTGTTACCGCCGGCTGTCGGGCGACCGCGAGCAGGTCGAGCTGACGTACCGCTCGGAGCTCAACGACCGGCCGTTCGAGGAGCTGCTTCAGGCGTCGCGGGCCCGCGACCTGGCCAACGAGTATACCACCTCGGGCATCCACCGCGACGACCTGGTGCTTCGCATCGGCGGTTATCCGCTGCGCAAGTACGGCTCGCAGGGGCAGCAGAAGTCCTTCCTCATCGCCCTCAAGCTGGCGCAGTACGCCGTCGTGGCCGAGGCGGGCGGCGAACGCCCCATCCTGCTGCTCGACGACCTGTTCGACAAGCTCGATGCGGGGCGGGTCGAACAGCTCATCCGCCTCGTCTCCGAGGAGAAGTTCGGCCAGATTTTCATCTCCGACTGCAACAAGACGCGCCTGCGCACGATTCTCGACCGTGCGGGGGCCGATTATTCGCTTTTCGAGGTCGAGAACGGAACAATCACCCGATGAGACGGACGAAGACCATGCTGATGGGCGACCTGCTCGAAGAGTTCTTCAAGCGCCCCTATGTCGCCGCCAAGGTGGCCGAAGGCAAGCTGCCCGATACGTGGCGCGACATCGTCGGCGAGGAGGCGGCGCGCCAGACTGTCGAGCTGCGTCTGGAGAACCGTGTGCTCTACGTACGCCTGCGTTCGAGTGTGCTGCGTTCCGAGTTGCTCTATCAGCGCGAGGCGCTGCGCGACGAAATCAACCGCCGCTCGGGTGTGCGGCTGGTCTCTTCGGTCGTGGTCCGGTGACGGCGCTGCGGCGGTCTCCTCGGTCGTGGCCCGGTGACGGCGCTGCTGCTGCGGCCTCCTCCTTATCCTCTTTATCCCTCTTTCCCTCTTTCCCTCTTTCTCCGGTCTCTTCCCGGTCTTCCTCCGGATGTTGTTTGCGACTCCTCCGGCAGGTCCTTTTGCGCCTCTGCTTCCGCATTCCCGGGGCTCGCCTCCGGATAAGCTCCGGCCTGTCTGTCCGGCGTATCGTCGTAGTGTCGCATCCTGCCAATCTGCCGCCTCCGCAGTCGGGCTGGCGGGCGAAATGCAAAGAGCGGTGTCTCCCTGCACGGGAGACACCGCTCTTTGGTTGTCGGCAGTCGGTTTATTCGACCACTTCGATGCGCGGGCTGTCCTTGTACCCCGTCTCCCCGGAGCTGGCCCAGCGGCAGGTACCGCCGTTGGGGTTGGGCAGAGCCTGGTTGCCGCCCGTGCAGTTGGCGGCGCAGATGAAGCGGAACTGTACCTCGCCGTCGGGGATTGCACGCTTGAAGGTGACGGTTGCCGATACCTCCAGGTTGGGCGTGCTGGTCGGCAGGATGTGGGTATAGGATACCTCCTCGCCATTGAAGGTGGTCGTCTTGAGCTCGCTGGCGGCCTTCCACGTCGTGCCGTCGAGATACTCGAGTCGCCAGTACTTCTGACCCGTACCTGAGATACGGCTTACGCCCGAGAAGCGTACATTCGTGCCGGCCTTGAAGTTCTTCACCGGGACGCTGAAGAGCCAGTAGTCGCCCGGCCATGCGCCCGTGACGTAGGGTTGTCCCGTGCCGCCGATGAAGCGTTCGCAATCGGGGTCAGGTTGTCCCTGGTCATCGACGTAGGTGTGGGTATAGGAGAGGTAGCCGACACCCGAGACGGCGCGCAGGCTGTTCTCCTCGACGAACTGCTTGGTCGGCGTGGTGTAGTCGGTGCCCGAGGCTCCGTTGAAGAACCACTCGACGGGTTTGTCCAGACCGGTCATCGGAGCGCTCGAGCCCGAACCGGTCTCCTGCGAAATCGTGATTTCGAAGATGCCGCTCTCGCCCAGCACCTCGACCGTACGGATGGTGACCAGACCGTAGCGCATGTCGCCCGTGTTGTCGGTCGGCGTGATGGTCAGCGTGTACTCCTGGTCGGCCTCGCCGGCGGCGGGCGATACGCTGTACCATGCGTCGGCCTCCTCGACAATCGACCAATCCCAGTTGGACTTGAGCGTTACCGAAATCGGTTTGGCACCCTGTGCGGCGAAGGGAGGCAACGAGTTGTCCGATGTGTCGAGGTCTTCGCTCGTCACCTCGATTTTCGGGGTGATGGTCTGCAGAATGTCGATGCGGCTGGTCGTCGATTCATATTCGCCCGCACCCTTGAAGGTGATGGCGCAGCTGCGCTCGAGCTCGGTCGGCTGTTCGGGATAGGCGGCAACATCCAGCTTGAACTGGCCGTTGCCCGTCTCGGTCAGCGTCGCCCAGTCGTTCTTTTCGAGCGAGTAGAAGAAGTCGACGTTGGCGTTGACGCTGATGTCGTAGCTCTGTGCATAGCGACCGGCAACGATTTCGTTGGTCAGCGAGTTGTTGACCGAGATGGTGATATGGGGCACGTTGGCGGCCTGCTTGACGGCCAGCGTTGCCTCGGTCTGACGGCCGTCGGCATAGCGGAAGACGACCGTCGTGGCGCGCGGGTCGGGATTGTCGTTGTCCGTCACGCAGAAGCGCACCTTGCCGTCACCCGAACCGTGGTCGGGCCAGATGAGCAGCCAGTCGGCGTCGGTCGAGTTGGCCTCGACCGTCCAGTCGCAGTTCGAACGGATGTCGTAGCGGATGAGTTCGAGTGTCGGGTCGCCCACCATGGCCTCGACATCGAAGCCCAGTTCGGACGAGGAGGTGACCATCTTGCTCGATACAACGACATTCTCGAGGCGGAAGTAGGGGCTTCCCGTCGACGTGTCGTCGTCGTTGCACGCTCCGGTCAGCAGCGTCGCCAGCAGAAGCGCTGCGGCTCCTGCCCCTCGGCGTATCTTGCGGTATAAATCTTTGGTATTCATAATCGTTCTACGGTTGAAGGATTATTCGATTTGACTCTCGTCGGCGATGATGTTGTGACGGAACGAGTGTTCCCACGGCGTGCCGGCATCCTTGGCCACGGCCTGGCCGCTCCACCATACGGGCAGAATCATGTTGTTGTCGTTGAGCGTGGCACCCTGCTCGACGAAGGCAGCCTCGTAGTTGGCGCGGTTGTTGGCGATGGCAATCTGCGGGTAGGCGTAGCGGGCGATGAACTTGCCGTCGGTGTAACCCAGGTCGACGGTACCCTCGCCGGTCATGCACTCGGGATAACCCGTGCGGCGCATCTCGTGGTACATCTGGAAGCCGACCACCCAGAACAGTGCCAGCCACTTCTGCTCGGCCAGGCGCTGCTCCGTGCCGTCCCATTTGCCCTCGTCGCTGGCCAGGAAGGCCGCAATCTCCTTGGAGCCAATCGATACGGTCGACAGAACCACCTCGCCCGAAGCGTTGAGCACCGGATAGGCGGCATACTGTCCGTATTCGTTCCACTTCTCGCACGATGCGGTGACGGCCGCCTCGTAGTACTCCTGGGCCGAGCCGCCAATCCATCCCTTCATCGCCGCCTCGGCCTTGATGAAGAGCAGCTCGTCGTAGTCGAGCAGACGGTTGGGGTTCGTGTCGCGCACGAGGGTTTCGTAGTGGAGGTAAGGCTCCTTGTCCGAACGGATGGAGTTCGAGTTGAACTCGATGGTGCAGCCCGAGAGGGCGCCCACCATCTCGCGGATTTCGTTGTTCACGTAGCGGGGCTTAATCCAGACATACATGCGCGGGTCGGCGAATCCCGTCTCGGCGTTGTAAATCATGCCCAGGAACTGGCTGGCCACATGGTGGTCGCCCGAAAGACTCGTGTCGTTGGGGAAGGTCGTGGTGTTGAAGTAGTTGCGGTAGTAGGTCGCCGTGCCCGAGAACTTCACCGTCGCATTGTCGGCGTTCGACGTGAAGACGGGATAGGTCGTCGGGTTGTCGATGATGGCGCGGATGCGGTCGCCGACCGTCGGGTTGAAGGCGTCGTTGCGGCCGCTCACACGCATCAGCAGACGCAGGTGGAGCGTATTGGTGAACTTCTGCCACTTGGTGATGTCACCCGCATAGATGGCATCCTTCGCGGGGTCCTCCATCTCCTGGCTGGGGTTGTAGAGCGAGTTGGCGGTCTCCAGGTCGGCCATCATCGCCTCGTAGACCTCCTTCTGGGAGTCGATGCGGGGTTTGAGGTTGCCCTCGTCGCCCTTCAGCGCCTCGGTGTAGGCCACCGAGCCGAACATGTCGGTGCAGATGGACATGTAGTAGACCTTCAGCGTGAGGCCGATGGCCTGGAAGTTGGGCTGGTTCTGCTCGACGGCCAGGTCATACATGTGGTCGGCGTTCTTGGCCCACTTGTAGCAGAGGTTCCAGATTTGCTGGAAGTTCTGGTTGCTGAGGTTGTAGCAGTGCTCGCGGCGGGGCGTCGACTTGGCGACGGTCACCTGCGAAATCTCGTTGGCGATGGCGAGCATGTAGTTGTCGAACGAATTGGTTGCCGAATAGAGCAGCGGTTCCAGCATCGAGATGGGGGTGATGGAGCCCTGCGTCAGCTTGTTGGGGTTGGTGTTGTACTCCTCGAAATCCCCCGTGCAGGCCGTGGTGACGGCGAGTGCGGCCACTGCGGCATAGAGCGTATGTTTCAAGTATTTCATGGCTTGCATCGTTTTAGAACTGAAGTTTGAGGTTGAAACCGTAGGTCCGGGTCATCGGGAAGGTGACGGTCTCGATACCGGGGTAGATGTTCGTGCCGTTGACGAGGCTGGCGGCCTCGGGGTCGTACTGCGGCCAGTCGGTGATGCAGAAGAGGTTCGTCGCGAAGAAGCCAATCGAGGCGCCCTGCAGGAAACGCGTCTTCTTAATCAGGTGGGCCGGCAGCTGGTAGTCCAGACGCAGCTCCTTGAGCTTGAGGAAGTCGGTGCTGAAGGTGTTCGTCCGGGCATTGTCGCGGTTCCACTTGTAGGTCTGGTAGTAGGTGTAGACGTTCTCGGTGATGGTCGTGTTCTTCTTGTAGGTCACGTTGCCGTCGGCGTCCGTCACGGCGTTCACACCCGAAACGACCAGACCGTCGTCACGACCGGCGAGCGAGTTCTTCAGCTTGCCCTGGTACGAGAGCGCGAAGTTGGTCGCCGAGTAGGCGTTGCCGCCGACCTGCGCCGTGAAGGTGGCGCTCAGCGAGAGGCCCTTGTAGCGGAGCGTCGTGCCGAAGCCGGCGCGCCAGTCGGGATTCACCTGGGCGATGTACTGGTCGGGGTCCGTGAAGGAGGGATAACCCGTCGTCTCGTTGATGATGGGCATGCCCGAGCAGTCGATGCGCTTGCCGTTCTCGTCGGTGTAGTACGAGCCCTCCGGGGCGCGCACCCAGTCCTTACCGTAAATCTGGTGCATGGCCTGTCCGACGTAGGAGTAGATGTAGACACGTCCGCCGATGGTCGTCGAGGTCGAGGTCTGGAGCGGGGTCTTGGGGTCCCAGCCGTCCTGCAGCTCGCAGAGCTTGTTCTTGTTGAGCGACCAGTTACCGTTGATTTCCCACGAGAAGTCCTTCGTGCGGACCGGTACGGCGCGGAACGAAACCTCGATACCCTTGTTCTCGATGCGGCCGGCGTTGATTTTCATCGACGTGGCGCCGATTTCGGCACTCTGCGAGGCGCTGATAATCTGGTCGGTGGTCGTGGTCTTGTAGAGGGCCAGGTCGATGTTCAGCCGGCTCTCGAAGAACTTCGTGTCGAGACCGATTTCCCAGCTGTTGGTCTTCTCGGGACGAATCAGGGCGTTGGGCAACGTCGTGGGCAGCGTGAATCCGCCGGGGTAGTCCGTCGTCGAGTAGTCGGGATAGAGCGAGAAGACGCTCGTGTCGTTACCGACGCTGGCCCACGATGCGCGGAGCTTCACCATGTTGACCCAGCGCGAGTTGAACTTCAGCGCCTTGTCGAGCAGGATGCTGGCGCTCACCGAGGGGTAGAAGTAGGACCACTGCGTGGGGTGGAGCGTCGACGACCAGTCGTTGCGGGCCGTGATGTCGAGGAAGTAGGTGTCGTCCCACGAGAGGTTGAGGAAGCCGTAGAGGCTGTGGATGGCCTTGTTGCTGCGGTAGGGCGATACCTCGAGCGCTACGGCCGAGTTGGCGAACGAGTACATGCCCGGACCCTCGACCAGCAGCTGCGAAGCCTCGGTGGTAATCGAGTAGTACTTGTTGCGCAGCGAGCTGCCGCCGAATGCCGCCGTCATGTGGAAGCGCTCCCAGAAGCTCTTGTCGTACTTGAGCAGGAAGTCCGACGAGTATTCGTACTGGCGGATTTCCTTGGTGCGGTACATACCGTCGGGATAGTCGAGCGACATCTTGGGCTTCTGCTGCGAACGCCACTCGATGTTCATGTCCATACCGCCACGCAAGTTGAGCGTCAGCTCGGGGAGAATCTCGAAGGTGATGTTCACGTTACCGAACATGCGGTCGCGGTCGAGCTTGTTCAGCTCTTCATAGAGCGTACGGTAGGGGTTGTGGCCCTCGAGGCTGTTGTAGATAAGGCTCGAGGTGACGTTGTACTTGTCCTCGGAGTTACCGGCGTTGAAGTTGGCCATCGTGTAGCGGCCCTTCATGTACTCGTCGCGGTAGGCCGAGATGGGGTTGGTGTTGTAGCCCCAGATGAGGCCGTACATGGGCGATGCCTGGCTGTAGCCCGACATGGGCATGTTGTCGCTGTCCTTGCGCACGTAGTTGACCTTGGCCGAGAACTGGATGCGCTTGCTGATTTTCTGGTTCAGCGCCAGGGCGAACGACTGCTGGTTGTATCCCGTGTTGGGCATAATCCAGTCGTTGCGCGTGTCGGTGAACGAGAATCGGGCGCTGGTGCCCTTGCCCGTCGAACCGTCGATGGTGACGCTGTTGGTCCACGTCACACCCGTCTCGAAGAGTCCCGTGTACCAGTCGTCGGCATAGACCCACGGCAAGCGGGTGAATTCGCCCGTCTCCCAGTTCTTCGACATGTAGAGGTAACGCTTCTTGTTGGGGTCGAAACGCTCACCGTAGGTGTAGCGCGAAATCTGCTGGCGTACGGCGATGCCGTCCTTGGTCATCGAGGCGGGAAGACCCCAGGCCGATGCCTCGCGGTTGGTCAGCGACGTGGTGACGGCCGACGGACCGTACTCGGTCTGGAAGTCGGGCCAGAAGCCGGCCTGCTCGAACGATACGGTACCGTTGTAGGTCACGCCGATACCCTTCTGCTCGCGGCCGCGCTTGGTGGTGATGAGGATGACGCCGTTCTGGGCCATCGAGCCGTAGAGGGCTGCGGCGGCGGGGCCCTTCAGCACCGATACGCTCTCGATGTCGTCGGGGTTGAGGTCCGTCACGCCGTTACCGAAGTCCACCGGGGCGTCGGCGTTGGCGTAGTTGGCGCCCGAACCCGAAGCGACCGTGTTGGTCATCATCGGGATACCGTCGATGACGTAGAGCGCCTCGTTGGCGCCGTAGTTGAGCGACGAGTCACCGCGCAGCGTGACACGCATCGTACCGCCCGGGCCCGTACCGGCCGACGACATGGTCAGACCGGCCACCTTGCCGTTGAGGTTGCTCACCCAGTTCGTGGTGGTCGACTGCGTGAGGATGTCGCCGTCGACCTTCGAGATGGCGTAGCCGACCGATTTCTCGGAACGGGTCAGACCGAGTGCCGTGACGACCACTTCGTCGATTTTCTGTGCGGCCTCCTTCAGCGTGACGTCGAGCCGCGTGCGGGGACCGACCGTAATCTCCTGCGAGTCGTAACCCAGCGACTGGAATATCAGAGTGGCGTCGTCGCCCGGCACCTCGATGGTGTAGCTTCCGTCGATGCCCGAGATGACGCCGTTGGTCGTGTTCTTGACCAGAATCGTGGCGCCGACCATCGGTGTTTTACCGTCCGTGTCGTAGACGATACCCGTAACGCTTCGGCTTTGCGCCCATGCGTTGCCCGCAAGCAGCACGAGCACGATGGTCGCGAGTAAGTTTCGTAGGTAAAATTTCAGCTTCATATCGCGTTTCTTTATTTATTTGTTCGGAAGGAACGGGACGGCGGCGGCTCGGCGGAGTCTCCGCCGTCCCGATGTTCAGCTGTTATTGAACCGCCTCGATGCGCGGGCTGTCGGCCGTTCCGGCGCCGGCCCAGCGGCTTGTGCCGGTGTTGGGAGCCGAAAGCGGGGCCTCGTTGCTCGACTGTGCGTTGGCCATGCAGATGAAGCGGAACTCGATGTCGCCGTTGTTGATGGCGTTGGTGAAGGTTACCGTTGCATCGACCTCGATGTTGGTGCTTCCGTCGTTGGCCATGGCGTGGGTATACTCGACCGTCTCGCCGTTGACCTCCTTGGTCAGGAGCGTTGCGGCAGGCTTCCACTCACCGCCGTCGTTGTAGACCAGCTTCCAGAACTTGTGACCCGTTTTCGAGGTGCGGGTGATGCCTGTGAAGCGAATCTTGCTGCCGGCCGCAAGCGAGGCGACGGGTACGCGGAAGGTCCAGTAGTCGCCGGGCCATACGCCGGTTACGAAGGGATGTCCCGTGCTGCCGACCTGGCGCTCGCAGACGTCGGGCAGTCCTTCATAGTTGTGGGTGAAGGAGATGTAGCCCGAGCCCTGGTCGGCCGGCAGGGCGTTCTTCGAGGTTGGGTCGCTGGCCTTGCCGTTGAAGAAGTCCTGGTAGTTGGGCTTGTTCTCGGCCGAGAAGTTCCACTGTACGGGGGCCGAGAGGTCCCACATCACCTCGGGCGAGTTCTGCGTCACGGTGATGGTCTCGGTGACGGGCTCGAGTCCCTCGGGGGTCATCGTGAGGGTGAACGAACCGTTGCGGGCGGCACCTTCGTTCTTCTCGGCGGCGCTGACGGTCACCTCGACCGCCTGGCCTGCGGCACCCTCGAGGGGCGATACCGTATACCACGTTTCACCGGAGGGAACCGAAGCCGTCCAGTCGTGGGTGCCCGTGACGGTGAAGGTTACGCTCGCCTCGGACGATGCGGGGTCGGCCGCAAGCGTGACCGCGTTGTCGTTCAGCCCCTGGATGTCGAAGCTGGCCGGTGCGCCGGCCTCCTGCTTGACGGTGACGGTCTCGATGGTCTCACCGTTGACCTTGATGAGGATATGGCCCGTGCGGGCTTCGGTCGTCTTGTTCTCGGCGGCTGCAAAGAGCGTCTGGTTGTAGGGCAGGCCCGTGGCGCTCACCGTGGCGATGCCGCCCGAGAGCGATGCGCCGTTGTCGGCGCCCGTGCCGGTCGAACCGCAGCGTACGGCCGTGATGGTGAGCCAGTCGCAGTCGCTCTCGGCGCTCCATGCCTTGTTGACGCGGACGGAGTAGAGCAGCGTGGCGCCATCCTTCGATACCTCGTTCGAGGAGTTGTAGGTGCCGGCCGGCGAGTTGTCGACAATCTCCTTGTCGAGCGGCGTATCGACGGGCTGCGGCTCGGGAGCCTCGGCCCCTTCGTCGGCTGCACGCGAGATGGAGATGTTGTCCAGATAGAGACGGCACTTCACGGCGCGCTCGCTGCCGAAGGTAATCTTCGTCTCGGCCGTTGCGCCGTAGACGAGTACCGAGTAGCGGGTCCAGCTCCAGACGTTGGTCACCTCGATGCCGACTTCGCTCTCCTCCATGCCGTCGATGGTGGCCGGGGGCGTTACCGAGACATAGAAGTGCGTGTCGCCGTTGTCGACTGAGCCGCCAGCCGACGAGTAGGCCGCCGCGTCGAACTGCACGAGCAGCGTGGCATTCTTGCCGGCGTCGATGTCCGACAGCGAGGGGGTGGTGATGGAGCCCATGTTAGCCGTCTTGCCCAACTTGAGGTGGCCTTCGTAGCGTGCGTATACCGACGGGCTGTAGGTGTATCCCTTTTCGGCTGCTGCCGAAGCCATGCCGTCGGTCGAGAGGGCGAATTCGTTGTTGTTCTTGCCGTCGATGGCGACCGAAGGCCAGCCGTACTTGGTGTAGGGCTCAACCCAGTTTTCGGTTACCCAGCCGAAGTCGTCCTGCCAGAAGACGGTTCCCTCGGGATGCGAATCCGAAGGCGGCATCTGGACGAGTGCGATTTCGCGTGTAGCCGTATTTTCGGGGTAAATCGGGTCGGTTGCCGTGATGGTCATCGTTGCCTCGTGGCGTTTGCCGTCGGTGCTGGGTTTGGGCGTCACCTTCACAGCCGTACGCTCGGAGGCCGTACCGTTCATCGGCGAGATGCCGACCCACGAGTCGTCGCTAAGCGTAATGTCCCAGTCGTAGGAGGCCGTTACGTAGAGCGTCGTGGCGGCCGACTCTTCGGCGGCAAAGGTCAGCACATCCTCCGTAAGTCCCTCAACCGTGATGCCTGCGGCACGGAACGCATCCTGACGCAGTTCTACAGTGTATTCGGTGTAGACCGGATGGAGGTTGTTGCCGCTGTTGGCGCGGATGGTGAATTCGCCCGTGCGCTCCTCGCCTTCGTTCTGGTCGGCGAGCACTGTGATTTCGATTCCCTGGCCTGCTTCGCCCTCCTTAGGCGAGACGACAAACCAGCCGGACGTTTTGGTGATTTCCCACGGAGCGTCGGTGCTGAGCAGGAAGGTTTGGGGCTCCTGGGCCGAATAGAGGAACGAGAAGCCTCCGTCGGGTATGTTCTCGGTGGTCAGCGTCGGAGGCAGCGGTTCACGGGTGCCGCTCTCCGTGTCGTCCTCCGAGCAGGCTCCCGTTGCCAGGAGCGCTGCGCAGAAGAGCGGCAGAAACCATTTGTTGCGTAATTTTTTCATGGGTTCAGATTTTTGCGGATTAGAAAGCGGTCGTCAACTCCTTCGGGCGCGTCATGCTCTCGCTGTAGACGTTGTCGAAGCGGTCGGTAACCGAAATTTCGAGGGTCGAGTTCTCGGACGATGCCGTTACCGAGAACATGTGCGGACAGTAGGTCGAGGGGAATGTGAGCGAGTTCGAAACGCCGCGCGGGATGTCGTAGGAGATGGTGTGGAGCGGGTCGCGCTTCCATACCTGCGAGACTTCGAGTTCGCGGCCGTTCTCCGTCACGGTGATGTCCCATCCCGGCTCGTAGGCCCAGACGTTGATGTATACCTCGTTGTCACCCACCGAGCTGTAGTCGTTGCGGCGGTTGGGCAGGTTGCCCGAGTCGAAGGCCTGCTGGGCCTTCTCGTTGGTTGCCCAGTAGCTCTTGACCTCGTTCATGTCGTAGGTCATGAACTGCCGCTCGACGGGCAGGCCGACACCCTTGTACTGCCACTTGAAGTCGGTGCCGTTGACCGTGAAAATCTTGTAGCCGGCCGGTGAGCCGTCCGTGCAGACGTTGATGCCGGCGTACTGGTCGGTCCACCACCAGGTGCCGCAGACGGCAGCCACGTTCTGCTCATAGACGTTGTCATATTTGGGCGACTGGATGTTGCGGTTGACGTGCGTGTGGCCCGTCACGAAAGTGACGTTGGTGAAGCCGTCGAAGCAGCCGAGGATGTTGTCTACATCCGACGAACTCTTCAGCGACGTGGTTACCAGGTCGATGCCGATGTAGTTGTAGAGCGGGCAGTGTGCACCGACCACAATCGGGGTCGACTTGTCGACATACTTGAGTTCTTCGCGCAGCCAGTCCAGCTGCTTGGCGTCGAAGCGGCGTTCGTATTCGCGGTCGCCCACGACGCCCTGCGAACCGCCGGCGTTGGTGTATTCCGTGTCGTCGAGCATGATGTAATGCACCTTGCCGATGTTCATCGCGTAGTATACCGGTCCCATGTACTGGCGGTAGGGAGCCTCGGCTCCGAAGTCATTGGCCACATAGGGGTCGTTGTCGTGGTTGCCCATGGCCGACCAGATTTGGAAGTCGAAATCCTCAACCGAGCTCTTGCACTCGGGCAGCGCCCACTTGTTCGAGTACCAGTAGCGGTCCCACGAGAAGTCGCCCAGGTTGAGCATGTAGACCTTGCCGGCTGCGGCGTTGTAGGTGGTCGTAATCTCCTTGACGAATCCGTCGCCGAACTGTACATAGTCGAGCGGCGTGTTGCGGTTGGCCAGGTGCATGTCCGTCGCAACGAGCATCGTGTGGTTGTCGTTCTGGGTCGGAATGAGCTTGAAGTCGAGCTGTTCGCACGTCGAGGCGTCGAGCGTACAGGGCTTCCAGAACTGCGGCATGGCCTTGCTGGTCGGGACGTCGTAGCCCGAAGGCAGGATGACGAAAGCCAGTGCGTTGCGCTTCTCGGAGGCGAGCCAGTAGAAGCCGTTTTCGTCGGTGCGGGTAATGAGGTCGCCGTCCGAGACGAGCACGTCGGCGATTCCACGGCCGTTGGCGTGGACGATGCCCTTGATGGTCATGCCCTCCTTGTCGGGAACGACGGCCGAGGTCGAGAGGAAGAGGTCGGCCGTGCCGAGCTCCTGAGACTCCGTGCCGCGGCGGAGCGTGAAGGAACTCTCACCCTCGGCAACGCCCGCCGGAACGATGAAGGTGAGCGACAGGTCGTCCACTTCGCTCGGCGTGATTTCCCACGAGTCGTCGCCCTGGCTGAGCACCAGTACGTCGGTGGCGCGGAATCCCTCGCCGCGGATGACGGCGGGACCCTCCCACGAGGCGGAGATGGTTCCGCCCAGGTCGACGTTGATGACCAGTTTGACGGTCAGCGTCGAGGCGCCGAGCACCTGGTAGTCGTCGCCGCGGACCAGAACGAACTTGTAGGTGTGTCCGTCCTCAATCTCCTCGGGCAGCGTGAAGGCAAGTGCGTCCGAAGCGGAGACTTCGGTCTCCATTTCGATGTCGGTTTCGGCGCGGAGCAGCATGCGGTCTCCCGATTCGAAGCCTTGGCCTTCGATGGAAATCGTCATACCTTCGAATACCTCCATCGAGGTGTCAATCACCACGTCGGAAACCAGTCGCCCTTCGTCTACATAGACGGTGTCGCCGCTGTCCTCGCATCCCGAGATGCAAAGCAGCGCGCACGACAGCGACAGAACGGTTAGCAGCGTAAAGAGTTTTTTCATACGGTATTGGTTTTTGGTTTTGTCGGTAATGTTCGGTTTCGGGTCATCGCAGCCGGACCTGTTCGGTGTAGCGTCGCCCGAACCGGTCGGTGGCCACGACGGTGACTTCACGCGTGCCGGCCGACGGACGGGCCGTGAAGTAAAAGACGGCGGGGCGTGCCGCCTGCGGACGGGCGAGCTTGACGCCGGCGCCGCGCAGCGAGTCGAGTCGCGCCGTATAGTCGGGGTCGGCCATGCGGGTGCGCTGCATCGAGCCCTTGTAGCAGCCGTCCTCGTACCAGACGACCGTCCAGTACGAGTCCCAGTTCCATGCCTTGACCACCAGGCGGTCGGGATTCGCGGCCGTCTGGCCCGGGAGCCAGACCTTCAGCTGGCGTTGGGCCGGCTCCGCCGGGCCCCGGGACTGCCCAGCGCAGGCGGCTCGCGCGTCGAGCCGCTGGTACTGCCATGCGAAGCTGTCGCCCTCCTCGCGGAAGAGCTGGTAGCCTTTCGGCGTGCCGTCGGCATTCATCGGGTCGTGCCAGAGGTTGCCGCAGAGTTGGGCGACGTTGTGTTCCGTGACGCCGTCGCGCAGCTCGTAGTTCGAGTTGATGTGGGTGTGTCCCGTGATGAAATGCAGCTCGAAACCGGCGAAAGCCGCCAGAAGCGGCTCGATGGACTCCATCGTGTGGTCTATCCACGCCTTGTAGACCGGGGCGTGCATGGCGATGCAGACGCGCGAGCCTTGCGGCAGCAGCCGGGCGTAGCGCGACGCCCAGTCGAGTTGCAGCGAATCGAGTTGCTCGTCGTAACGCTTTTTGCCGTGGTAGACGATATCGTCGAGGACGATGTAGTGGGTGCGGCCCAGGTCGAATGCGTAGTAGGTCGGGCCGAAGTGGCGGCGGTAGTTGGCAGCCGAGGCGTCATCGTCGTTCACCGTGCGGTCGTGGTCGTGGTTGCCGATGACGGGATAGATGGCGATGCCCAGCTCGCCGAAGAGGCGCTTCACGCCGGCCATCAGCTGGGGCGAATCCCAGACGATGTCGCCCAGAATCAATGCGGCCTGCGGGGTCGCTTCGGCGGCGGCAAGGGCGCAGCGGCTCTTCAGTACGGGGATGATTTCGGTCGAGAGGCGTTCGAAGTGGGCCTCTGTCTTGGGCTGCGGGTCGGCGATGGCCAGCAGCTCGTATCCGGCGGCGGGTGCCTCCCAGCGCAGCAGTTCGAAGTCGTAGCGCGACGTCCGCTCCTCGACCGCACGGTAGAAGCGCGGGAAGCCCTCGTCCGAGGGGGCGATGTAGCCCGAAGGGGTCACCACCGAGACGAAGTGGGCCCGCTCGTCGAGGTCGAGCGTGTAGTTGCCCGCCGCGTCGGTCCGTGCAAAGGAGTATCCGTCGGTGACCAGGACGTCTCCGACGGGACTCTTGTCGCAGAGAACGCGACCCTTGACGGGACGGGCTGCGGTTCCGAGCCAGAGGATGCTCGCCAGCAGGCAGAGGAGCGCTCTTTTCATGGTTTCAGGGATTAAACCGGCAATCAGGTTGAACAATCGCATCAGTCAGTTTCGCGGAGAAACAGAGCTCTGTCAGAAGGGATTCTGGGGCGGGGCCCAGTCGTAGAACGTCCCGTAGTCGCCCCGGCGCGGAGCTCCGGGGCAGTCCGGATAGAAGTTGTCGTATTCATCGACCCGCTCTTTGAGTGCGGCAACGGCGCTCCGCACCTCCTCGGAGGCGCTGTCGTAATAGGTGGGGTTGGTGAACGTGGGGTCCTCCTTGTAGCGGTAGATTCGGCCGTCCCAGAAGTAGGCATACTCGTCGTTCATGGCATAGCGCGACGCCTTGGGTGACGGTGCGGTCGGCCAGAGCGGGTTGAAGTGGATGAGGGCGAGTTCCTTCTCCACGGTGCCGCCCAGCAGCTCCGGGTAGAGGCTGACGCCGTCGAGCCCCTCGGGAATCTTGCCTCCGGCAGCCTCAATCATGGTGGGCATGATATCCGTAAAATCGACGATGTGGTCAATCTTGCGCGGCTCGATGCGGTTGCCCCAGGTGATGATGTAGGGGACGTGCGTTCCCCGCCAGTTGGGCTCTCCCTTGCCGCCGCGGATGGTGCTTCCGTCCTTCTGGCGGGAGACGATGCGGGTGGAGGTTCCGTTGTCGGCTGCGAATATGAAGATGGTGTTGTCCCACACCCCCTTCTCCTTGAGGTGACGGACCAGTTCGCCGACCTGCTTGTCCATGTATTTGACCATGTCGCGGAAGCGGCTGGTGTCCTGCGCTGCGGTGAAGCGGCTTTCGTAGAGGATGTCCCAGTCTTCGGAGTCGGGCGTCGTCACATGGGGGGTATGTACGAGCGGCTCGGTGTAGTAGAGCAGGAACGGCTGCTTCCCGGCCACCTGGCGGTCGATGTAGTCGAAGGCATATTCCTGCATCGCATCCGGGCCGTATTGCGCATATTCGTAGTGCTTTCCGTTGTTGTCCCACATGCTGTTGGCATACCGGTCGGTCTTTTCGGGTCCGCGCGACTCGCGGTAGAGCTTCACCTGCGAGAGGAAGGTCTCGTCGAATCCCAGTTCGTGAGGCAGCCTGCGGTCGCAGCCCAACTGCCATTTGCCGACCATGGCGGTGCTGTAGCCAGCCTCCCTGATGCATTGCGCAAAGGTGGTCTCGTCGGGGTTCATGTAGCCGAACGCCACGTAGTTGCGGTCGTTGTAGAGACCGGTCATGGCCTGCACTCTCGAGGGGGAGCTGAGCGGCTGGGCGTTTCCGTTGGTGTACATCAGGCCCTCGGCTGCGAGCCTGTCGACGTTGGGGGTCTCATATTCGGCTCCGCCGTAGCATCCGAATGCTTCGGTTCCTATGTCGTCCGCCAGGAAAAAGACGATGTTGGGCTTTTGCTCCGCGCTCTGGCATCCGGCCAGTGCAGTCGATGCAACGCCAAGGTACAGGGGTAATTTCGAGGGCTTCTTCATAGTGGGAGGGTATATGGGTCGGGGTAATGTTCCGAGTCGGGTCGGTTGGGGCGTCTTGCTGTTGCGGGGCTGGGTGAACTCAGTGGGATTTCGGTTATACCTATATATTATGGCCCTGTCGAATTGTTGAGTCTGTAAAGGCAGGTGAGGGAGGAGGTTCACGGGAAGAGTTTGTCGGGGGCAGTCGCCGGGTCTGGGCGCCGTTTCGTCGCCGGAGACCGTTCTCCGGTCCGGGGCGTGTTTGCCCTTCGCGCGAGGCGGGGCGATGTGCGGGCCTGCGGCCGGTCCGGGGTGTATTGTAGCCTGGACGGTTGATGGGGTGCTTCGCACGCTCGGGGTCTCCAAATGTGCAGACTGTCGACAAACTTTTCAAAGAACCCGGGTCCGCTTTGCGGAGCCCGTTGGTGGTGATAAGACTGACTTTAGTAGACTAATGATTCATAGGCCGTGTTTTTAATATCGTTGTTGCGTTGCGTAATTATTTTTATTTTATTTCAAAACAAATGTAGGGATTATATTTTATATTTCAAAATAGATAACCATTCTTTTGCAAAGATTTCATCTCTTTGTAACGAATGCTCTTCCGAAAAGGGCTTTCAGCCGCTTTCGCGCATGGCAGAGTGGGGTCGCGTGTCCGGTTTTCGTCCGGTTTGTCGGAAAGGGTATATCAATTCGGTCAAAAGGGGAAAGATTTGGCCGCCGGAGCGGTCGCCGCCTTGCGTCGTAAAGGGTGCTGAACCTGTTATGCACGGGTCGAAACGGGGCATTGTGCGGATTGATGCGGGTTGGGGCGCCTTTGGAGGGGGTTATTTCAAAACGAAACTTTCGGGTTCGCAACATGGGTTCTCTGTCGGAGCCCGATGGCTGGGAAAGCCGAAAGGGCCGTCCGATATCGTCGGACGGCCCTTTCGGAAGTTTTTTGAAATGCCGGCTCAGTAGAGCCCCAGGTTGTCGAGGAAGACCAGCAGCAGGATGACCGGGCAGACCCACCGCAGCAGGAAGATGAGCAGCCCGTGGATGCGGCAGCGGAGCGTTCCGTGGTTGGAGAGCTGCTCCCTGAACCGTTCGGGGTCGAGCTTCCAGCCGACGAAGATGCAGGTGAAGAGGCCGCCGAGCGGGAGCAGGATATTGGCCGTGGCGAAGTCGAGGGCGTCGAAGAGCGTCAGCCCGCAGATGCGCCATCCTCCGAGCAGACCCAGCGACAGGGAGGCCAGTGTGGCCAGAGCGGCGGTCGAGAGGGTGGTGAGCCAGGCCGCCGAGCGGCGTGAAAGGTGCCACTCCTCGTGCAGGTAGGCCGTGATGACCTCGTGCAGCGAGATGGTCGAGGTGAGGGCGGCGACCACGAGCAGCAGAAAGAAGACCGTCGACCAGACCATGCTCAGCGGCATGCCGTTGAAGATGCCCGGCAGCGTGATGAAGACCAGCGAGGGGCCCGACGAGGGGGCGATGCCGGCCGTGAAGACCGCCGGGAAGATGACCACGCCGGCCAGCACGGCTACGAGTGTGTCGAGCAGCGTGACGTTGAGCGCCGTGTGGCGCAGGTTGGTCTCGGGTTTGAAGTAGGAGGCGTAGGTCACCATCGTGCCGATGCCGACCGAGAGCGAGAAGAAGGCCTGTCCCAGCGCAGTGAGCAGCGTCGAGGCGGTGACCTTCGAGAAGTCGGGCCGGAAGAGGAAGCGCATGCCTTCGGCGGCGCCGGGCATGAGCAGCGAGTGGATGGAGAGGGCGATGAGGATGATGAAGAGCAGCGGCATGAGCACCTTGGCCGAGCGTTCGATACCCTTCTGGACGCCGAGCGCGATGACGGCATGCGTGGCCAGGATGAAGAGCAGCGTGTAGAGCAGCGGCCGCCACGGATTGGAGATGAAGCCTTCGAACTGTGCGGCGTACTCCTCGGTCGTCGAGAGGCTGGCCAGCTCGCCCGTGAGCGAGTGGACCGTATATTCGGCCGTCCACCCCGAGACCACGAAGTAGAAGCCCAGGATGAGGAAGGCGGCCAGCACGCTGTTGTAGCCGATGAAGCTCCAGCGGCGGTCGAGTGCATGGTAAGCGCCGACGGCGTTGCGGCGCGTCGTGCGGCCGACGGCGAACTCGGCCAGCATGATGGGAAGCCCCAGCAGCAGGACGCAGCCAATGTAAATCAGCAGGAAAGCCCCGCCGCCGTTGTCGCCGGCAACGTAGGGGAAGCGCCAGATGTTGCCCAGTCCCACGGAGCTTCCGGCGGCGACCAGCACGGCGCTCAGTTTGCCGCCCAATGTGACGCGATGGTGTGTCATGGTGTTCGATATTTATATTATGGTCTCTTTCCCGATTGCGGAATCTCCGCGCTTGGCCTCGGGCAGCCGGGTGCGAGCCGTGCGGCGGCGCTGTCGTCCCCGAACGGATACGGCAAGCGGAGCGGCCGGCCTTCCTGGCGGAAGGGTCCGGGTCGCTCCGCTCGAGGGTGTTGCGTCCCGAAGCCTTACCGCTCGAGCACGACGCTGACCTTCTCCAGTTTGCCGCCCAGCGGCGGTGCGAGTTTCGAAACCCTGCACTTTACGTGCCGGATTTGGGCGAAGTCGGCATAGAGCGCCCCGACGATGTTCGAGGCAACCCGTTCGATGGTCCGCTGCGTGATGCGCATCTGGCTCCGCACCAGTTCGTAGACGGTCAGGTAGTTGACCGTCCGCGTCACGTCGTCGCGCTCGGCGGCGTCGCCCAGCTCGGCCGTGATGACCAGGTCGACCGTGAAGCGGTTGCCGACCTTCTGCTCGAGGTCGTAGCAGCCGTGGAAGGCCCGGAACTCCATGCGGGTCAGTTCGATGTCGTAGAGCATGGCGTGCGGGTTATTCGGCGATGACCAGGTAGTAGTTCTTCTTGCCGCGCTGCACGAGCAGGTATTTGCCGGCGATGAGCTCCTCCTCGGTGACGGGGCGCATCGGGTCGGTGACCTTCTCCTTGTTGAGCGAGACGCCTCCGCCCTGAATCATCTTGCGGCACTCGCCCTTCGAGGGGAAGATGTCGGTCCGGCCGGCACAGAGCTCGATGAAGGGGAGCGAGCCGAGCTCCGAGCGGGCGATGCTGTACTGCGGAACCCCCTCGAAGACCTGCAGCAGCGTCTGCTCGTCGAGGCGGTGCAGCGCCTCGGAGGTCGAGTTGCCGAAGAGGATGTTCGACGCCTCGACGGCCTTCTCGTACTCCTCGCGCGAGTGAATCATGGTGGTCACCTCCTGTGCCAGGCGCTTCTGCAGCACGCGCAGGTGGGGCGCCGTCTCATGCTCGGCGATGAGCGTCTCGATGGTCTCGCGGTCGAGCAGCGTGAAAATCCTGATGTAGCGCTTGGCGTCCTCGTCGCTCACGTTGAGCCAGAACTGGTAGAACTTGTAGGGCGACGTGTAGCGTGCGTCGAGCCATACGTTGCCGCTCTCGGTCTTGCCGAACTTCGTGCCGTCGGCCTTGGTGATGAGCGGGCAGGTGATGGCGAAGGCCTCGGCCTCGGGACCCAGCTTGCGGCGGATAAGCTCCGTGCCGGTGGTGATGTTGCCCCACTGGTCGGCGCCGCCCAGCTGGATTTTGCAGTTCATCGTCTGGTAGAGGTGCAGGAAGTCGTAGCCCTGCACGAGCTGGTAGGTGAACTCGGTGAACGACATGCCGTCGCCCTCGCCGTTGAAGCGCTTCTTGACCGAATCCTTGGCCATCATGTAGTTGACGGTGATGCACTTGCCGATGTCGCGGATGAACTCCAGGAAGGAGAACTCCTTCATCCAGTCGTAGTTGTTGACCAGGCGCGCGGCGTTGGGGGCGTCCGAGTCGAAGTCGAGCAGCTTGGAGAGCTGGCGCTTGATGGCCTCCTGGTTGTGGCGCAGCGTCGGCTCGTCGAGCAGGTTGCGCTCCTGCGACTTGCCCGAGGGGTCGCCAATCATGCCCGTGGCGCCGCCGACGAGGGCCAGCGGACGGTGGCCGCACATCTGGAAGTGCTTGAGAATCATGACGCCGACCAGGTGGCCGATGTGCAGCGAATCGGCCGTGGGGTCGATGCCCAGATAGGCCGTCGTCATCTCCTTTTCGAGTTGTTCCTTTGCGCCGGGCATGATGGTGTGAATCATGCCGCGCCATTCGAGTTCTTCGATGAAATTTTTCATATCGTTTCGTTGTCTTTTTTTTCGTTCGGTTGCCGCGTCCGCTCTGAACGCGGTGCTTTTGTCGGGGTTGTGCGGACGCCGTGTCGCCCGTCTACTCCACCTCGAGGTCGAGTGCCTTGCGGAGCTCGGCCACCAGCGGATTCTTTTCGGTCATGTAACGCACGCGGTCCTCCAGCTTGATGGGGCGCGCGGCGCGGATTTGTTCGTTGACCCGGACCTCCAGTTCGATGACGCCGTGGATGCCGGCCAGCTCGACGATGCGCATCAGCATCTCGGTCTTCGAGCGGAGAATCTCTTCGCGCAGCGCCGCCGTCGGCACGCTTACGCCGATGGTGTTGCCGCGGAACTGCATCTGTTCGAAGGCGGCGACAAAGCGGGGGCGCTTTTCACGGATGAGGGCGAAGATGGCTCCTCGCGCCCGCTCCAGCTTGGCCTCGCTTTCGGGGTCGACGACCGGAGCTGCGGCCGTAGCCTGCTCGGCCTGTTCGTCGGTCTGTTCGGTCGCTGCGAGCAGCTCCGAGAGCGACGTCCCCAGCGGACTGCGCCGCGGTCGCTGCGCCGCGGCTGTTTGGGCCGCCGTGACGGGCTGCGATGCTGCCGCGGCTGTCGATGCTGTCGTTCCGGTTGCCGGTTGCCGGGACGATGCCTGCTGCGGAGCTCCTCCGGCCGAGGGCTGAACCGAGGGTTGGGCCGTGGTCGGGGGTGCCGGTTGCGGTGCGGCTGGCGGGCCTGCGGCTGGGGGGCGTTTTCCTCTTCGGAGCTGCTCCCTGCGGCTGTCGGCATTTGCTGTCGGATGGTCGGCGACGGCTCCCCCGGAGCGGGGGTCGGGGCCGTCGGAGTGCTCCGGCGGGCCGATACGGCGTCGATTTCCGGCAACGGGTAGCTGTCGGGGGTCAGGGGGTCATTTTTTTTTTGGCCGAGACCTGCGATTTTCATCAGGCCCAGCTCGACAAGCAGCCGCTGGTTGGACGACTGCCGGATTTTTCCGTCGAGCTCCGTCAGAATGGAGATGGCTCCGAAGAGGAACTCGACACTGCAGGCCTCCGCCTGCGCGCGGTATCGTTCGAGCAGCGTGCCGGTCATCTCAATCAGCCGCAGCGTCTCGGGACGCTTGGCCATCAGCAGGTCGCGCATGTGGCGGTTGAGTCCCGCCATGAAGGTCTGACCCGAGAAACCGCGGCCGAGCACCTGGTCGAAGGTGACCAGCGTCTCGACGTAGTTGCCCGCGCGGAGCATCTCGGTGACTCCGAAATAGGTGTCGTAGTCCAGTACGTTGAGCGTCTGGGCCACTTCGGGATAGCGGAGCGTCGTGCCGCAGAACGAAACCGCCTTGTCGAACATCGACAGGGCGTCGCGCATGCCGCCGTCGGCCTTCTGGGCGATGAGGTTGAGCGACTCCTCGTCATAGGCGATGCCCTCCTGCGAGGCGATGTAGCGAAGGTATTCGACGCCGTCCTCGACGCGGATGCGGTTGAAGTCGTAAATCTGGCAGCGCGAGAGAATCGTCGGGATGATTTTGTGCTTTTCGGTGGTGGCGAGGATGAAAATCGCATGGGCGGGGGGCTCTTCGAGCGTCTTCAGGAAGGCGTTGAAGGCCGCGGCCGAGAGCATGTGGACCTCGTCGATGATGAAAACCGAGTAGCGTCCCACCTGCGGGATGATGCGCACCTGGTCGATGAGCGTGCGGATATCCTCCACCGAGTTGTTCGACGCGGCGTCGAGCTCGTGGATGTTGAGCGAGCGCCCCTCGTTGAACGAGCGGCACGATTCGCATTCGTTGCACGCCTCGGCACCCTGGGGGTGCAGGCAGTTGATGGCCTTGGCGAAGATGCGGGCACAGGTGGTTTTGCCCACGCCGCGCGGGCCGCAGAAGAGGTAGGCATGGGCCAGCTGACCCCGTTCGATGGCGTTGCGGAGCGTGGAGGTGATATGCTTTTGCCCGACGACCGAAGCGAAGGTCGCGGGGCGGTATTTGCGTGCGCTGACGATGAAATCACTCATGATGCAGCAAAGATAGTGAAAGTAGCGCGCAAAAAGTCATGCTTGCATGAGTTTTTTGCCGCGACGCATGCTATCTGCTCCGAAGTCGGGAAAAGTTCGGCGGATTCGCACCTCCCTCCTTCCCGGATTCGGTGCCCGGCGTCCGGTTCTTTCAGGCGTGCCGCCCTCCGTCGCCCGGTGTCAGGCCTCGGAGCCCGACCGCTCGGGGTGGCGGAAGAGGACGAATCCCGTGGGCATGCGGTTCGGCAGCGCCTCCTCGGGCAGCGTAATCCGGTCGCCCATCATCCGCTGGAACTCCTCGGTGAAGCGGGGGCTGGTGCCTGCCGCCGAGGTGAAGGTGAGTTCGCCGAAGACGGGGCGTCCGTCGATTTCGTAGAGGTCGACGCGCACCTCGGGGAAGCCGTGGGAGAGACGGCGGGCGGCGTCGAGCATCCGGTCGAGCGATGCCGGGCGGGGAATCTGCCGCTGCCCCTGCTTGTAGTGCGAGGGGTTGATGTAGTGGTTGAGCGGCTCCCAGGTGTGGGCGTCGTAGAGGCAGGGGGTGAAACCGCCGCGGCCTTTGGGGGGGCTGCATCCTGGTC
>OGPV01000794.1_pt1 | contig 23372 bp, 10 predicted proteins | sample 1553001 | NCBI WGS metagenome assembly OGPV01 (sample SAMEA2580268, study PRJEB22360) | human gut metagenome | biome: human gut; feature: human-associated habitat; material: faeces | place: Denmark | collected 2008/2010
CGTCGGGTAACGCGCTTTGGGGGGCCGGCTGCCGCGGCCGGTGATCCTCAAGCCGGGCGAACGGCTGGCCTATTCGAAAAAAGACGGTCGCATCTCGCTGTCGCAGGTCACGGCGCTGAACTATTCGCAGTGGATGAACGGCGAGTTGTCGTTCGACAACGCCCCGCTCAGCGACATCATCGCCAATCTCCAGCGCTGGTACGCCGTCGAGATCGACTGTCCGGAAGAGTGGGCGCGCCAGGTCAGGATGTCGTTCGCAGTGATCCGCAACGAGAGCATCGACGAGATACTCAAAGCCATGTCGCTGGTCGTGGACATCAACTATGCGCGCGAGAACCGCCATGTGACGATTATTCCCAGAGAAAGTAGAAATCACAAGTAATACCAAACCTCAGCCTATGTAACATCGACTACCCGAACTTTCGTCCGGTCGGAACTTCCCGGCCTTGTGCCCTGGGCACAAAACTCCGCAAACCTAACCTAAACTTAAAATCTATGCGTAATTTTAGCAAAACCAGAATCCTCGGTGTCGTCTGTCTGGCATGGCTGCTGCTATGGCCCGCAGGTAGCCGGGCGCAAAGTTCGCCCACCGTCAGCATCGCCAGGACCAATGCGACCGTCCAACAAGTCCTGCGCGAGATAGAGCGCATGACCGAATACACGTTCTTCTACAACAACGGCGATTTCGACATGGAAAAAACCGTGTCCGTATCGGCCGTGAAACGTCCCGTGACCGAAATCGTCCGGGAGATGCTACCCGACTGCACCTGCAAGATCGAAAACAGGCGTATCATACTGATGAAGGCGCCCGCAGTAGCCGGGGGGGGGAAACCCGTTTCCCTGAAAGGCGCAGTGAAGGATGACAAGGGCGCTCCCGTCGTCGGAGCCACAGTACTACTCAGCGACGGCGGGCAAACCAAGGGCATCACCACCAGTTTCGACGGCAAATTCGCATTCCCGGCCGAAATCCTCTCGACCGACGCCACGCTCAGCGTTTCGTTCATCGGTTACACGTCCTATCAGGCCAAGATCGGCAACCGCACCTTCTTCGACGTGGTGCTGACCTCTTCCGAGCAGAGCATCGACGAAGTGGTGGTTGTGGGTTACGGCGTGCAGAAGAAGGCCAACCTGACGGGCGCCGTGGCCAGCATCTCGCAGAAAGAACTCCAGGATCGTCCCGTTTCGAGCGTGGGCAGGGCCCTGCAGGGTGCCATTCCCAACCTCAACGTCACCCTCTCGTCGGGACAACCCGGCGCGGGAGCTTCGTACAACATCCGCGGCAACACGTCGCCCAACGGCGGCAGCCCGCTGATCCTGATCGACGGCGTGGAAACCTATCCCGAACGCATCAACTCGAACGACATCGAGTCGATCACGGTTCTCAAGGACGCCGCTTCGGCAGCCATCTACGGCGCCCGCGGCGCATTCGGCGTCATCCTCATCACCACCAAGAGCGGCAAGTTCAACGAGAAGGCCGAGGTTTCCTACAACGGTTACTTCTCGGTGTCCAGCCCGACAACCTCGACTGATTACGAAACCCGCGGCTACTACTCGGCCAAGATCGCCGACCTGTTCATGCTCTCGGCGCAGAACACGCCCTACACCTCGTACACGGAGTCCGATTACCAGGCGTTATGGGAGCGCCGCAACGACAAAAAGGAGAATCCGGCGCGGCCCTGGGTCATCACCGACCGCCGCAACGGCCAGCAGCAGTACGTCTACCTGGCCAACTTCGACTGGTACAACTACCTCTACGACGACACCCGCCCGACCTGGGATCACAACATCAACATCAAGGGTGGCAGCAAGGCACTTTCGTACATGGTCAGCGGCCGTTACTACCAGCAGAAGGGCATCAACAAACTGCTGCCCGACATGTACAAGTCGTACAACTTCCGCGCGAAGCTGTCCGCCGAGCTCCGGCCGTGGCTGACCATCTCGAGCAACACCAAGTTCTTCCAGTCCAATTACAAATACTACGGCTATGAGGACGAATACAATAACTTCCGCAAACCGACGCTCCATGCGCTGGCATCGTTCGTCCCGGTGAACCCCGACGGCACGGCCGTGTCGCACACCTCGGGCACCAACTCCTCGACCCACTACGTCATGGACGGCTACAACGCCATGATGCAGAAAGGCAAGAGCGGCGGCAACAAGAAGATCCAGGAGTTCACCACCACGTTCGAAGCTGAATTCAAGCTCCACAAGAACTTCAACGTCAAGGCCGACTTCAGCTATACGCAGGGCTATCTGCATTACGATTACCGCAGCGTGAACGTCGAATATTCGAAATATCCCGGCGTGGTCGAAACCGAACCCGAAGGCAACTTCCCCAACGCATACAAGGAAACGGTCTACGATCAGAACTACTACGTGGCCGACGTCTACGGCACCTACAACAAGACCTTCAGCGATAAGCACAACCTGACGCTCATCGCCGGCTACAACTACGAAGCCAAGTACTTCCGCGACCTGAAAACGGGCCGCAACGGGCTGCTTTCGGAAGACCTCTCGGACTTCAACCTCGCCACGGGCACGACCATCGACCTCACGGGCGGCCGCAACGAATACGCTATCATGGGGTGGTTCTACCGCGCGGCCTACGATTACAAGGGCAAATACCTGTTCGAGATGAACGGGCGCTACGACGGCACTTCGCGTTTCCCGCGCGGCAAGCGTTTCGGCTTCTTCCCTTCGTTCTCGGCGGCCTACCGCATCAGCGAGGAGTCTTTCTTCGAACCGCTGCGCAGCACCATCGACAACCTGAAGCTCCGTTTCTCGTACGGTTCGCTCGGCAACCAGCAGATCGGATACTATGACTTCATCCAGACCATTTCGACCAAGGGCACGATGAACGACTACTCGTTCAACGGCTCGGCACTGGGACAGCACGCCACGGTCAGCGACCCCGTATCGGGCAACCAGACCTGGGAGAAAGTCGTTTCAAAAAACATCGGTATCGACCTCAATATGCTCCGCAACCGGCTTTCGCTCTCGGCCGACTTCTATATCCGCGACACGAAAGGCATCCTGAGCCAAGGCAAATCGCTGCCCTCGATCTACGGGGCCAAAGAACCCCAGGTCAATGCCAACGACCTGCGCACGAAGGGCTACGAACTGGTGCTCGGCTGGCGCGACTCGTTCAAGCTGGCGGGCAAACAGTTCAGCTACGGCATCTCGGCTTCGCTGTCCGACTACACGGCCAAATACACCAAGTGCGACAACCCCACGGGACTGATCGGCGATCCCTACGTCGGCAAGCGGCTCGGCGAGATCTGGGGCTATAAGGTCGGCGGACTGTTCCGCACCGATGAGGAAGCCGCCGAATACGCTTCGCGCATCGATTACAGGACGGTCGCTCCGGGATACTACTCCTCGACGGGCGAATACGGCAAAGGCGTGCGCGCCGGCGACGTGATCTACCTCGACCTGGACGGCAACAACATCATCAACGGCGGCAAGGGCACGCTCGACGACACGGGCGACCGCCGCATCATCGGCAACTCGCAGCCCCGCTACCAGTATGGCGCCACGGTCAATTTCTCGTGGTACGGATTCGACGTATCGGTATTCGTGCAGGGCATTGGCCGCCAGGACTGGTACCCCGGCGCCGACAACCTTCGCTTCTGGGGCCCCTACAGCCGTCCCTACGCGACATTCATCCCGCGCGACTTCATGAGCAAGGTCTGGAGCGAAGAGAACCCCAACGCCTACTTCCCGCGCGCCCGTGCCTACAGCTCGCTCAACTCCACGTCGGGCGTGGTCTACTACACCAACGACCGTTATATCCAGAACCTGGCCTACTGTCGCCTGAAGAACCTGACTGTCGGCTACACCATTCCCACGCACCTGACCTCGAAGATCGGCATCAAGGAGCTGCGCATCTATTTCAGCGGCGAGAACCTCGCCACCTGGACGGCGCTCAAAAGCAAATTCCTCGACCCCGAACAGGCCGCCGCCGACTCGGACAAGAAGGCCAACGTCTATCCGTGGTGCAAGACCTACTCGATCGGTTTAAACCTCACCTTCTAAATAACTGCCGTTATGAAAAAACTGATAAAATATACGCTGGTCGGAATCGCCGCGCTGGGTCTGTACGGATGCGAAGACCAACTCGACCGCTACCCCAAGGATAAGCTCACGCCCGATAAATTCTTCCGCAACGAGCAGGAGTGCCAGCTCTACACCAACGATTTCTACACCATTTTCCCGACGACCGTCTACGGCGAGTCGGCCGACGTCATCGCCAAGAACGTGCTGACCAGCGAAGTGCTCGGTAACCGCACCGTTCCCGCGACCGCCTCGACCTGGAAGTGGGAGAAGCTGCGCGACATCAACTTCTTCCTCGAATACTCATCCAACTGCAAGGATCGCGACGTGCGCCTGCAATACGAGGGCCTCGCCCGTTTCTTCCGAGCCTATTTCTATTTCGAAAAGGTCAAATACTACGGCGACGTACCCTGGGTGGATCGTCCGCTGGCTTCGAACGAAGAGGAGCTCTACAAGGGCCGCGACTCGCGCGACCTGGTGATGTCGAAGGTCATCGAAGACCTCGACTTCGCCATCGAGCACCTCTCCCCGACCAAGGAAACCTACCGTGTGAGCGAATGGACGGCACTGGCGCTGAAAAGCCGCGTCTGCCTGTTCGAAGGCACCTTCCGCAAGTACCACGGGCTCGACGACGCCGACTATTACCTGGCCGAGTGCGTATCGGCCGCCGGAACCTTCATCGAGAAAAGCGGCTACACCATCTACAAGTCGGGCAGCACGCCCTACCTGAACCTCTTCTCCTCGATAAACGCCATCAGCTCCGAGATCATCCTCGCACGGGCCTTCAACACAGCCATCGGGCTCAAACACGATGTCAATGGCTACCTGACCGGCACGACGATGGGACGCCCCGGCCTGTTGAAGAACGTCGCCAACATGTACCTGATGAAGGACGGCACGCCCTTCACCTCGCAGCCCGGCTGGGAAACGATGCAACTCCCCGACGAGAGCAAAAACCGCGACGGCCGCTTCGCACAGACCGTCCGCACGCCGGGCTACAAACGCATCGACGACGACAAGGAGTCGGCGCCCAACCTGGCCGCGACCATGACCGGCTACCAGCTGGTGAAGTTCCTGCTACCGGCCAAATACGACGCTTACCAGGCTTCGACCAGCGACATGCCGCTTTTCCGTACGGCCGAAGTCTACCTCAACTACGCCGAAGCCAAAGCCGAGCTGGGCACGCTGACGCAGGAAGACCTCGACAAGACGATCAAGCCGCTGCGCGAACGCGCCGGCGTGGCCAACCTCTCGCTGGAGTGGGCCAACGCCAATCCCGACCCCTACCTGGCATCGGCCGAGACGGGGTATGCCAACGTCACGGGAGCGAACAAGGGCGTCATCCTCGAAATCCGCCGCGAACGCACCGTCGAACTGCTCATGGAGAACTTCCGCTACTGGGACATCATGCGCTGGAAAGAGGGCAAGCGTTTCGAAAAGCCCTTCGAAGGGCTCTACTTCCCGGGCGTCGGCTCGTACGACCTCAACAGCGACGGCACGGACGACGTCTGTATCTGGTCGGGCACCAAACCCGACACCAAAATCCCCGTGGTCTATGAACTCGGCGTGGACGTCAAACTGAGCGAGGGCGACCACGGCTACATCCGGATACACGACGATCCCAACCTCGTGCGCACCTGGAACGAAGAGCGGGATTACCTTTATCCCATCCCGACTGACGACCGTGTACTGACGCAGGGCGCCATCAGCCAGAACCCCGGCTGGGACGACGGACTCAAATTCTAACAAAAAACGCTGACCATGAAATTCAAAAACTTAGCATACCTGCTGCTGGCATTCTGCACGACAACGACCTTCGCCGCGTGCAACGAGCTCGACGGCGACAACTCCGATTTCGATTTCGGACACTCGGCCGGAGCGGCCGAGAACCCCTACAAGGACGGTTACGGACGCCTGCCCAATTCGATCCGGCTGGCGACCTACAACACCCACCGCTGCGAAGGCTGGGAGACCCAGACCAACGTGGATCGCGCCAACTACAACAACACAGCCAAGGTCATTTCGCTGATAGACCCCGACGTGATCGCCCTGCAGGAGCTGGACAAATTCACCACATGGCACCCGCACGACCAGCTCCAGGAGCTGGCCGACCGCACGGGCATGAAACCCTACTACTGCAAGACGATCGACTACCGCGGCGGCGACTACGGCATCGGCATCCTCAGCAAGCGGGAACCGCTGCGCACCGTATCGGGCGACCTGCCCGGCACCGAGGCGCGCAAGTTCTTCCTCGCCGAGTTCGACGATTACATCTTCATCGCCACCCACCTCTGCCACCTCGAAACGACCAACCGGGCGCAGTCGGTGGAGATCATCAACGCCTACATCGCCGCCAACTACGCATCGTACACCAAGCCCATCTTCCTTGCGGGCGACTTCAACGAAAGCAACATGTCGTCGGAGATGATGGTCAAGCTGAAGGAGAAATGGGAGATCATCAGCACCTCGTCCAATACCTTCATGAACACCGCCACCCCCAAGCGTATCGACTACATCGTGCTTTACAAAGGCAACAAGGCCGCCTGCGAAGTGCTGGGAACGGCCGTCCCGTCGTACGACGAGATCAATGTCAATAAAGTGTCGGATCACCTGCCCGTATTGGTGGACATCAAAAAATAACCTGTTATGAAAAAGATCGCATTATCGACCTTACTGCTCTTTTTTGCCGTTTCCGGCTTCGCCCAGCCGCGCATGAGCGTGGTCGAAGCCGCCCGGCAGGCCGACAGCCTGCTATCGAAGATGACGCTCGACGAAAAAATCTCGATGACGCGGGGTTACAGCCGCTTCTTCTTCAACGGCATCGAACACCTCGGCATCCCCTACATCTACCTTTCGGACGCTTCGCAGGGCGTGAACATGCGCCACAACCTGCCCGACCCCACGATGGTTCGGCAGCTCGAAAAGTCCACCGCCTTCCCGTGCCCGATCATGCTGGCCGCCACGTTCAATCCGGCGCTGGCCTACGATTACGCCCGATCCATCGGCGAGGAGTGCCGTGCGGGCGGCGTCGAGGTACTGCTCGGCCCCGGACTGAACATCTACCGCAATTCGCAGTGCGGCCGCAATTTCGAGTATTTCGGCGAGGATCCGTTTCTCACGTCGCGCATCACCGAGAACTACGTGCAGGGGATGCAGAGTACCGGCACAGCCGCCTGCCTGAAACACTTCCTGGCCAACAACACGGAATTCTACCGCCGCCGTTCGAACTCGATTCTCGACGAACGCACGATGCGTGAGATCTACCTGCCCGGCTTCGAAGCCGGCATCGCCGCAGGCGTCGCCTGCGTAATGACCTCGTACAACCGCATCAACGGCGAGTGGGCGGGTCAGAGCAAAGAGGTCATTACCGACCTGCTGCGCGGCGAACTCGGATTCGAAGGACTGGTCATGACCGACTGGAATTCGGTCTACGACATGCAGAAGCTGATTCTTTCAGGTCAGAACGTCGAGATGCCTGGCAGCTGGAAAGAGGATATCACGGCACAGGAGCTGCTGTCGCAGGGCAAAATCACCGAAGCCGACATCGACGCGATGATCCGTCCGCTGATCGCCACCTGCATCCGGTTCGGGCTGTACGACCGCAAGGGCGACGAAAAGTACAAACCCGAACTGCTGGCGAAACTTCCCGAACACGAAGCCGCCGCTTACAGAACGAGCTCCGAAGGCATCGTACTGCTCCGGAACGACGGGCTCCTGCCGCTCAAACCCGGAACGAAGATACTCGCGGCAGGCCAATTTCTCGACGAAATCCCGCGCGGGGCAGGTTCGGCGGCAGTCAAGGGTTACAACAATGTCACCCTGCGCCAAGCGCTCGAAGAGCAGTTCGGCGCCCGGGTGACCTTCGCCGAAAAACCCTCGAAAGAGCAGTTCGCCGCCGCGGACGTCGTACTCATAAGCGTGGGGACGCTCGACGCCGAGAGCATCGAACGTCCGTTCGCGCTCCCCTCTTCCGCGGAGAAGCTGGTGCAGCAGGCCGTCGGGGCCAATCCCCGCACCGTCGTGCTGGTCAATTCCGGTTCGGGCATCCGCATGACCGGCTGGGCCGACAAAGCCGCAGCCATCCTCTACGGCTGGTATCCGGGACAGAACGGATTCCGCGCCATCGCGAAAGTGCTCGCCGGCGAGCTGAACCCGTCGGGCAAACTGCCGATAACCATCGAAAAGGAGTTCGCCGACTCTCCGGCCAAAGGAACCATTCCGCCCGACGGACAGTTCTACAACGAATGCCGCAACGAACGGCTCATCCAGCTTTACGACATTCCCTATACCGAGGGAGTGCTGGTAGGCTACCGCTGGTACGACACCAAGGGCATCGAGCCGCTCTTCCCCTTCGGGCACGGGCTCTCCTACACCACCTTCGAGCTGTCGAAGCCCCGCCTTTCGGCCAAGGCCATCGCCGACGGCGAGAAAGTCAAAATCTCGGTAAGGCTCACCAACACGGGCACGCTGCCCGGCGCCGAAGTCGTCCAGCTCTACGTTTCGGAGAAGAACCCGGCGGTGATACGTCCCGTGAAGGAGCTCAAGGGCTTCCGCAAAACGGAGCTGACGCCCGGAGCGTCGCAGGTCGTGGAGTTCGAGATCGCTTACAGGGATCTGGCTTACTGGTGCGACCTGACGCACGCATGGCGTGTAAACCCCGGCGATTTCGAGATACTGCTGGGTACCTCTTCGGCCGATATCCGGCACACGCTGCCACTTATTGCTAAATAAAAAATGACCTGACCATGAAAAACAACCTTATAAGACCATTCAGGCTTCTCGCCACAGCCGCCGCCATACTCACGGCGTGGGCCTGTCAGGACGATGTGGATCTTCCGATGCCGACGCTCAGGATGAGCACCCCGACGCTGGTAGCCCCGTCGTTTGCCACGACTCTGTCGTTCAGCGTCGATTCGAACTGCGACTGGGAAATCACCGTCGAGGGCGCCGAAACGTCCTGGGTCGAACTCTCCGAGACCTCGGCCGTCGGCAACGCCACGATCGAAGCCGCCCTGACCAAAAACGACTCACAAACGTCGCGTTCGGTGACGATCACCGCCCGGTCGCTCTCGCACCCCGACGTCAAGGACGTACTGACCGTCACGCAGGGCGCGGCGGCCGCAGAAGGCTACATCACCATCCCCGACCTCAAGGCGCTCGCCGCCGAGGGCGACTACACGGTGCCCGACGAGGTGAAGATGCGCGGCACCGTCGTATCGAGCGTAGAGGACAACAATTACTTCGAGCACTGCATCGCCCTGCAGGGGAGTCCCGAACCCGGCACGGGCATCACGCTCCGGCTCGACGACATCCATTACTACAACATCGGCGAAGAACTCGAAGTAGACCTGAAAGGGGCCGTTGTCAGCCGCAGCGCCCAGAACGGCGTCATGGAGCTGAAACCCGTTTCCGACGACCGGGCCAGACGCACCGAAACGTCGCAGGTGATCCTCGACGCCACGACCATCACGTACGAGCAGTTGATGTCGGGCGTATACGAATCGATGTACGTAGGCGTTTATTCGCAGGTGTACGTCGAAGAGGGGCACTCGCTCGACGGCATGAAGGTAATGGACGGGCTGACGATGCAGACCCCCGACAACGACCGTTTCGCGCTGATCGCCGACCAGACGGCTTCGTTCGGCATCAACGCCGCGCCCACAGGCAGCGGCACGCTGAAAGGCATTGCCGTCCCGCACGACCGCACGGTCGGCATCCGCCCCTGCACCGAAAACGACCTCAGGCTGACGGGCATCCGCTTCGGCGCGTCGATCGGTATCAAGCTGCCCTACGTATTCTCGTTCTACGCCTCGTCGCAGGCCAACAAGGACTGCAAGTACATCACCATCAAGGACGGTACGTTCGACAAGCAGGGCACAGACTTCAAGGCCGAAGATAAGGATAACAACATCTGCGCCGTCCTCACGGCACGGGCCATCGGCCGCACGTCGAGCGATTTCCGCATGACCCACTGGGCCGACGAGGGCGCGCACGACAACATCCCGGCCAAGTCGATGGTCGCCGACCAGAACTGCTACTTCCTGCTGACGCTCCCGCTGGCGCAGGACATGCCCGCCAAATTCCGCGTGTCGTTCGGACTCTCGGGTACGGGCGGCGCCCCGCGCGACTGGGTTCTGGCCTACTCCAACGACAACGAAACCTTCATCACGCCCGACGACAACTCGACAGCGATCTCCGTCACGCAGCCCATCTCCAGCAGCGGTTTCTTCTTCTATTACACCGTGCCCCTCACCCCGACGATCAACCTGACCAAGGGGCAGACACTCTACCTGAAACTCTACCCCACGGGAAAAACCAGCGTCAACGGCGGCACGGCGGGCTACAACTCCGACTCGCGCCTGCACTCGTGCTTCGCGATCGAGGCGATACCGTCGTTCCACACCGCCAAACCCGCCGGAGCCCTCTATTTCGAACCGTTCGACAACCTGACCGAAGGACTCGACTACCTGCTGGGTGACAAACTGGCGGCAATGGCCAACTACTGCGGCAGCGACATCACGTCATGGGCGCCGTCCGTGAAGAACGGAATTTCGGGCGAGAACGTCCGCCAGCGTCCGGGCTATGCCCAAATCGGCTATGTCGAAACGCAGGCCGTGGCGCGCAACGCCTACAAGAACTCGCCGGGCTACCTGCTGACACCGGCTCTCGGCACCGCCGGCGACCTGAACCTCTCGTTCAAAGCCATGGCCTACAAGACCTTCTCCGACCGTCCCAAAGGCAAGGCCGGGGAACCCGCCGACAAGAAAGGCGACCTGACGACGATCGTCGTCGAGGTAACGGGCGGCGGAACGATCGGCGGAGCGACCAGAACCACCGTCGAAAACCTTTCGACCACGGCCTTCAACAACTATACGCTGAAGATCGAGGGCGCGACGGCTTCGACCCGCATCAAATTCACGAGCGACGCTGCCAGCGGCGAATTCTCGCGGTGGTTCATCGACGACATCTGCGTCACCAAGTAACCCCACGCGACCATGCGAAAAGGGCCGGACAAAATGTCCGGCCCTTTCTATTTGCATGCCTTCAGGCTTCGTCGCCGATCAACGAGTGCATCCTCATCGGCCCAGGTCGGTTTTCCCTCTGCCATCACGCCCACGACGACGTCCGGCGCGGGATTGAGGGAAAGTTGCGGTCGCCCCAGTGCCCGGACAACAGCTCTCAGTGTCCGATCCTCCCAATCCCACAGGCGGGGCAAGCCGTCAAAACGCCGGATATTAAATCCGCATATCCACCGGCAACTCTAATTCCCGTTTACCAAAACAGCAAACAGCCGAGCATGTAACACAATGGAAAACAGCATGTTAATTTTCAGAGCGAGTTAACATACATCTCATTTCAATTCCGGCGGACTTGAATTACACCCGCAATTAGGTACTTTTGTATAAGTACAAAAACTCCTGACGGACGAATGCTCCGACGGGACTTGCGAAACGTAAATGAACCTGACCCACCAACCTGCGGGGAAACCGTCAATGCGGCTCATACGCCCTTTCCCGGGCGGCGGGACGACCCGTCCCGTCGCCGCGGTGTGTTTTGTCCCCGACCGTCCCGCATCGGGTTCGGGGCGCCCCTGCACGGCCGCGGCACACCGGGGTGGGTTAAAACCACCGCAAACCACGCGTCAACCTATTAATATATACCCTACTAAAACCAACATTCATGAAAAACTTCTACTGCAAATGCCGGTTACACTTATGGCTCGCCTGCCTGACGGCAGGAATCGGGCTGTCAGCGTGCTCTGACGGCGACGAGGGGGGGGGAATTCGGGATACCAACCCGACAAACCCATCGAACTCGAATCGTTCTATCCTAAAACCGGGCCGATAGCGACCCAGGTAATCATCAAGGGCAAGAACTTCGGCACCGACGCCAAAGCCCTCAATGTCTATTTCAACGAAAAACGCGCAGCCGTAATCTCCTCGACGGGAGACCGCATGCTCGTCCTTGCACCCAAACTCCCGGGCGAAGAGTGCGTCATCTCGGTCTCCGTGGGTGAGAACGAGCAGAACAAGGTACAGTTCGACGAACTGTTCGACTACATCATCCAGACCAATGTTTCCACGATCGCCGGGGGCATGAAGGGCACTACCATGCCCGAAGGAACCACCTCGCTGATCGGGTCGTATTTCTCGTCGAAGCCCGAATCGGGAATCGCCGTCGACAAGCACGACAACCTCTACGTCCGCTTCAGCATAGACGACGGAGGCAAACACCGCGTCTACATGATGAACGAGGAGGCCGGAAATATCAAAGTCCTCAACGATTTCGGCATCCTCGTAACGGGTATCCTCCTGAGCACCGACCTGGCCACAGGCAATGTATATTGGTACCACACCAACATCGGGAACAAGGGATACGGTTATTTCGACCCCGTCGCCGACTACGCCAACACGAACATGGGAGACATCAAGTGGGATCACGACCTGTTCTATACCGACGGCAATTTCGCTCCCGTATGGAATGCCATCCAGACCTTCACGATGTGCCCGGCCGACAATAAATTCTACTTCTACACCAACGAGGGCGTCGTGGCCCGCTGGGATCCCGCCACCGGAAAGGGCGAGGATCTCACGCCTCCCGGCCGCTTCATAGACTCCCAGGGCGACATCATGGGCGTCGTCTTCGATCCGCGCGACCCCAACATCGTCTATTTCGCCAACCAGGGCCAGCACTGCATCTACAAGCACGACATCGCCGCTGGCACCATCGAATTGTGGGCCGGGCGGAAAAACACGGCGGGCTATCTGGACGGGCCGCTCGCCGAGGCGCAGTTCAACTACCCCTGCCAGATGTGCGTAGACCCCGAAGGCGAGGCCATCTACGTAACGGACAGGGAGAACCACTGTATCCGTAAGATCACGCTCTCGAACGGCTACGTCTCCACGTTCGCGGGGACGCCCAAATCGTCCGGCTATGTGAACGGCCCTGCCGACGCGGCCAAATTCAACAAACCGGTCGGCCTGGCCATCACCGCGGAAGGCAACCTCTACATCGGCGACAGCGAGAACTATGCTATCCGCCGCATAGCCATCGAATAAGTGGGTTTATTCACCTAACAATCCTAAACAGACATGAAGCGAATTCTATTGATATGCGCCTTCCTGCTCGCGCTCGCGGTACAGGCAGGTGCCCAGAGCAAACAGCAACAGCAGCAGCCGGTCGAGGTGAACGGACTGGTCGTGGATTCGGACGACGTCCCCATCGTCGGCGCCACGGTCTATATCAAGGACGAGCCGGGCATCGGCTCCATCACCAATTCGGAAGGCCGGTTCAAACTCACCGCCAAAATGTACAATACGCTGGCCGTATCGTTCATGGGGTACGAAACCGCCGAACAGATCATCACTTCGGCGGCCGACGTCAAGATCACCCTCCGGGAAGGCAACCAGATGGAAGAGGTCGTCGTCATCGGTATGGGTACGCAGCGCAAAGTCAGCGTGACGGGCGCCGTGGCGGTGGTCGACACCAAAGACCTCGAACTGCCCGCGACGAATATCGTCAACACGCTCGGCGGCCGCGTCCCGGGCGTGATTTCCATCCAGTCGAGCGGTGAGCCGGGGCGGAACATCTCCGAATTCTGGGTGCGCGGCATCGGCACGTTCGGCGCCAACAGCGGCGCCCTGGTGCTGATCGACGGACTGGAAGGCAACCTGAGCCAGATCGACCCGGCCGACGTCGAGAGCTTCTCGGTGCTCAAGGACGCCGCCGCAACGGCCGTCTACGGCAGCCGCGGTGCGAACGGCGTGGTGCTCGTGACCACCAAGCGCGGAAAACAGGAGCAGCTCAAAATCACCTTCCGCTCGAACTACACCATCTCCGAGCTGCGCCGCCTGCCCCGCTACGTGGGTGCCACGCAGTATGCCGAAATGGCGAACGAAGCAGCCGTAGCCTCGGGCATGAGCCCGATCTACAACGACACGCAGATGGACATCATCCGCTACGGGCTGGATCCCGACCTCTACCCCGACATCGACTGGCAGGACGTGATCCTCAACCCCACCTCGTTCCAGCACACGCAGTATGTCAGTGCACAGGGCGGCGGCAACATCGCCCGCTATTTCGCCAGCCTGGGCATGTCGCAGGAATCGTCGGCCTACAAGAGCATGGACGACAGCAAATACAACAAGGGCGTCGGCTACGACACCTATAATTTCCGCACCAACATCGACATCAACCTGACCAAGACGACGCAGATCTACCTGGGTGCCATGGGCTTCATGTCGGTGAACAAGCGTCCGAGCATGGGTAAGAAATACAGCCGCACCGACACGTCGCTCACCGACTGGATCTGGGATTCGCAGTCCAAAACGACCCCGCTGATGTACCCGCTGCGCTATTCGAGCGGCGAGCTGCCCGCCTCGGGTTCGGACAGCGACATCCCGCCCCATGTGCTGCTCAACTACACGGGCAACACCGTGGAGAACAAAAGCCGCACGCTCTTCAACATCGGCATAAAACAGGATTTGTCGATGCTCACCGAAGGGCTGAACATCGAGGCCACCGGTTCGTGGGATTCCCAGTCGCTCTACGGCGAAAGCCGCTACTCCATGCCGGCCCTCTACCTGGCACGCGAGCGCAACCAGAAAGGCGAGCTGATCCTTTCGGAACAGGTCACCGAGGCTTCGGTGCAGTATAACTCCGAGGCATGGAACTGGCGGAAACTCTATTTCGACGCCAAAGTCAACTACGACCGCACCTTCGGAAACCACCGCGTAGGCGGCTTGTTGTTCTACTACCTGGAAAGCACGACCGAATCGGGTGCCGACAGTTCGATGAACGCCATCGCAAGGCGTTACCAGAGCCTCTCGGGGCGCTTCACCTACGGCTTCAAGGATACCTATTTCCTCGACGTGAACTTCGGCCTGAACGGTTCGGAGAACTTCCAGAGCGGCCGGCAGTACGGATTCTTCCCGGCCGTGGCCGTGGGCTGGGTTCCCACGCAGTACGAATTCATGAAGCGGATCAAGTGGATCGACTTCATGAAGATCCGCGCCTCGTACGGTATGGTGGGTAACGACCGGATTTCCAGCGTGCGCTTCCCCTACCTGACGATCATCGAAGAGAAGACCGACGGCACGCCGTGGGGCGGTTCGGGCGTACTGACCGAGAACCGCGTGGGCGCCGACAACCTGGCGTGGGAGAAAGCCAAGAAATTCGACATCGGTATGGATCTCCACCTCTTCGGCGACCGCTTCACCATGACGGTGGACTATTTCCGCGACCGCCGTGAGGGCATCTTCCAGGAACGCGCCCAGATTCCGGACTACGTGGGCGTCATCAGCATGCCCTACGGGAACGTCGGCAGCATGACCAGCTGGGGCGGCGACGGAAACTTCGAATATTTCCAGCCCCTCGGCAAAAACTTCCACTTCACGCTGCGCGGTAACTTCACGCTCTCGAAGAACAAGATCAACAACTGGGAAGAGGCCACGCAGCCTTATCCCTACCTGAGCAAGACCGGGTTCTCGAACGACGTGCAGCGGGGATTCATCTCCCTGGGACTCTTCAAAGATCAGCAGGACGTGGACATGAGCCCCGAGCAGTTCGGCACGGTACGCCCGGGCGACATCAAGTACAAGGACGTGAACGGCGACGGCGTGATCACCGACGACGACAAGGTGCCCCTGTTCGCCTATTCCGGCATCCCGCAGTTCATGTACGGATTCGGCGCCGAAGTCCGCTACAAGAACTGGACGCTCAACGTCCTGTTCAAAGGTACGGGCAACAACTATTTCCTCTACGGGGACAAGGACGGCTCGAAATTCGACGGTTACATTCCCTTCAACGGCGGATACAAGGGCAACGTACTGGCCCTGGCCTACAATCCGGCCAACCGCTGGACTTCGGCCGACTACTCGGGCAACCGGGCGACCGAGAACCCCAATGCGCGGTTCCCGCGCCTTTCCTACGGCAACAACGCCAACAACACCAAACCCTCGACCTTCTGGAAAGGCAATGCCCGCTATCTGCGCCTGCAGGAACTGAGCCTGAACTACAACCTGCACACGCCGGGGCTGCGCAAAGCGCTCGGCCTGCAATCCATCGACTTCCAGATCATGTGCGAGAACCTCGCGGTATGGGACGGCGTGGAGATTTTCGACCCCGAGCAGGCCATGCAGACCGGGCACGCCTACCCGATCCCGCGCCGCTTCTCGCTGCAGATTTACCTGAACTTCTAACCCGAATCTCTCCTAAGAACATAAACTACCATGAAAAAATCATTCATCATACCCCTCGCGCTGGTCGGCCTGCTCACCGCGTCGTGCAACTTCCTGAACGTGGACGACTACTTCGAGGACACCTTCTCCGAAGAGCGTATCTTCGAGAGCCAATACAACATCGAGCGCTATTTCAACGGTGCGGTGAACCAGCTGCCCAAAGAGGGCCGCATCTACTACTGGTGCAGCGTCCCCGGCGCCACCGGGTCTGACGAGGCCGTCAGTTGCGGGACATTCTACAACGGCATCCTGGACGTCTCCTTCCCCGGCACGGAGCTGACCACCGACAAGATCACCTACACCGAAATGGGCGGCTGGGACTGGAATTTCAATGTCTGGCCCAACTGCTACAAGGTCATCCGCAAGGTGAACACCATCCTGCCCCACATCGACGAGGTGCCCGACATGAACGCCTTCGACAAAATGGAGTTCCGTGCACGCGCACGCTTCCTGCGGGCTTATGCCTACTACTGGATACTCCAGAACCAGGGCCCCATGATCCTCGTGGGCGACCAGGTTCTCAACACCAACGAAACGCCCGACTATTACCAGGCCGAGCGCAGCACCTACGACGAATGCGTGGATTACATCTGCTCCGAGCTCGAAGCCGCTGCGGAAAGCCTCGAAACCGAGCAGCCGTTGGATCTCTTCGGCAGCCCGACCAAAGGCGCCGCGCTGGCGCTGGTCGCACGCCTGCGCCTGCAGGCCGCGAGCCCGCTTTTCAACGGCGGAGCCGCCGCACGCCGTTATTTCGGGGCTTTCAAGCGTAAATCCGACGGGGTGCACTACATCTCTCAGACCTACGACGAAAGCAAGTGGGCCGTGGCAGCCGCCGCGGCCAAGCGCGTCATCGACCTGGGCATCTACCGCCTGCATACGGTGCCGGCCGACGAATACACCCTGCCACTGCCCTCGAACGTTCCCTCCGATCCCTTCCCTGCGGGTGCGGGCGGCATCGACCCCTTCCGTTCCTACTCGGAAATGTTCACCGGCGAAACGACGAACGTGACCAACCCGGAGCTGATCTGGGGCACGACGCAGAACATCACCGACCAGCAGGACGTCGTATTCCCGCTCAAGTTGGGCGGCAACAGTTCGATCAGCATCCCGCAACGCATCGTCGACGCCTACCGCATGGCCGACGGCCGCGACATCAACAACGCGAGCGCCGAGTACCCCTACGAGGATCGTCCCTACGACCAGACCTGCGTCACCGCAGCCGACAAGCAGCTATCGAAGAACTACACCCTGCCCGGCGGCACCTACAAGGCCTATGACAACCGCGAGCCGCGGTTCTACGCGAGCATCGGTTTCTCGGGCACCCTGTGGCAGATGCAGTCTACGACCTCGGAAGAGATGCGGAACAAGATCGTCGAGTACTACAACGGCGCCAATGCCGGCAAAAACCAGGCGGGCGTGACCAACATCTACAACCTGACGGGATACACCTGCTACAAGTACGTCCACCCGCGCGACGCGCGTACGGGCAGCAACGCCCGCACGGTTCAGAAGACCTTCCCGCTGATCCGCTACGCCGAAATCCTGCTCTCCTACGCCGAGGCGCTGAACAACCTGACCAAGACCCACGAGGTCAACGGCCAAAGCTACTCGCGCGACCTGACCGCCATGGCCGGGGCTTTCAACCAGGTGCGTTACCGCGCCGGGCTCCCGGGCGCCGACGCCGGCGAACTGGTGGACGCCACCAGTTTCAACGAGCTGATCCGGCGCGAACGCATGGTCGAGTTCCTCCACGAAAACCGCCGCTACTACGACATCTGCCGCTGGGGCATTTTCGAGGAACTGGAACGCGAGCCGCTGACGGGCCTGAACGTCGAAGCCGGAAAATGGGAGGGATTCTACGCCCCGACGGTCATCTCGTACCGCACGATCCGCGAACGGACATTCAAGTCCAAGTACATGTTCATGCCGCTGCACCGCAACGAACTGCGCAAAGTACCGAGCCTGGATCAGAACCCGGGCTGGGAGAAATAGTCAATTCCAAAAAATTCAGAAGATGAAAGCATTCAGCAAAATAACGATACTCGCCGCTGCGGCCGCCTTCCTCTGCTCCTGTGAAATGGAGTATTACAAGGAGGAGCTTTACCGCAAGGAGATATTCATTGTCAGCGGCGAAAACAACATCCTCGGGCAGGAGTTCGAATACGGCGAGAAGGGCTTCCAGGGAGAGCTGGCCATCTATGCCAGCGGCACGACGGGGCTCGACCAGAACGTCACCGTCAAACTCGGGCTGGACTTCGAGGCGATCGGCGAGTACAACAAACGCAATTTCGACACGAAGTTCGAGGAATACGCGATGGAACTTCCCGCCGAATACTATACGATCGACCCCATGAGCGTCGAGATGGAGGCCGGCAGCTGTTCGGCGAGCCTCCCGATCAACGTCAGGGTAGACGAGCTGCTCCCCGACCAGACCTATTTCATTCCGCTGCGCATCGAGTCCGTATCGTCCTGTATGCCCTCGGCCACCAAGAATTTCGTACTTTTCGAGATCCAGCGCAGGAACGACTACGCCACGACCAAGAGCAGCACCTACTACACCATGACCGGCACCACGCAGACCGGCTGGATCGTCGACAACATCTTCGGCTCGAACACCCGGCGCCAGGCGATCAACTCCTCGAAGCTGGTCATCCCCGTGGGTGAGCGCTCGGTGCGCATCCTCCCGGGCGCCACGGCCGCCAACGACAAGGTGACGACCCGCAACAACAGCCTGCGCGTGACGGTCGACCCCGAATCGTGGGTGAACGTCCCCGTCTACGTCGAAGGCGAAATCACGGACGAGGTCGTACCCATGCAGCGAGTCTCCATAACCCCCTATCTCGACAGCCAGGATGCCATCCGGGTCTCGGCCTCGCCGCTCAACGACTCTACCTACGACCCTGCGACCGGCACGTTCTACCTCTACTACCGTTACCAGCTCGCCACCGAAAGCGGGAATACCTGGCACGAAGTACGCGAAACGATGACCCGCTCCCAATACTAATCCTTATCGCAACGAACCATGAAAAGAAATATCATAGCATTCTGCATATTCTGCCTGTGTACGGGCTCCCTGGCCGCGTGCAACGACTTCGACAACCCGGCGATCCCCGACGACGAGGCGCCTGAAGTTACCCCGGCTCCCGTTCCGCCCGCCATCGACCCGTCGTGGAATTTGGTACAGATGCCCGACGAGGGAGGGCAGAATCCCCGCGTCTTCGTCTACAAGGACAAGAAATACGATGCCCTCTTCACCCGTACGCTGGGCTGGAACGGCGGCGACGGCGTGCTCACCACGGCACTGCCCGGCGGCCATGTCTTCTGGTCGTTCAACGACAGTTTCTACGGCGTGGTGGACGGCAAGACCCGCGCCCGGGGCAGTTGCAGCTTCCCGCGCAACAGCCTGATGATCCAGAAAGGGGCGACGATCGCCTCCGGACAGGAGAGCGACGACGACCTGGTATGGCTGGCCGACTACGTGCAGACGGACAACCCCTCGGGCGAACGCTACTACCAGGCCCGCACCCACATCCGCCATCCGAAAGCCTCCCTCTCCGATGCCGAGATCCAGAAAGGCGAAATCGACCAGGACTACTGCTACTGGGCCGGCGATGCCGTCGTATATGACGACCCCGCGCACGGAAAAATCCTGCAAATGCTCTGGACGGGCGTGGAACCCGGGTCGCTGAAAAACATCGACGGATGCCTGCGCGAGTACAGCCTCGAAGGCGAGCCGGGCGACGGGCAATACATGTCGGTGCTTTCGACCGACTACAATTTCAAATCCGACGGCCTGGGTTACGGCTCGACCATGTTCGAAGACACCGAAGGGGGACATATCTACCTCTATACGACCAAACAGGTGAACCTCGTTTCGCGCGTGCTGGTGGCCCGCACCGAGACGCTCGACCTGGGCAGCCCGTGGTCGTACTACATCCGCGACCTGAGCGGCGACTACCATTGGCAGAGCTCCGTGCCGAGCAACGAGGAGATGGAACGTTCCTACATCACGGCCGAATCGGGTTCGATGCCGTGGGTCTTCGAAAAAGACGGCGTCTACTACATGTGCATGGAGGCCTTCCCCTTCGGCCGCGACATCTACCTCTTCCGCAGCCAGACGCCTTACGGCCCCTTCACCGACCGGACGCTGCTCTTCACGCTGCCTGCGACGCTCGACAAGCTGGGCAGTCCCTACCACCAGCGCTGGTACATGATCAACCTCCACCCGGCGCTTTCGCGCCAGGGCGAGCTGGTATTCTCGACCAACAGCGACCCGGCCAACTTCTGGGACAATTTCAACCGCGTCGGCAGCGCCGATTTCTACCGGCCCTACTTCTTCCGCGTATATAACTGGGAACACGTTTACGACTCGGACGACGATTCCGGCACGGGAACGGAGGAATAGCGATCCGCGCGCACTCCGTTCCCCCGCCGGAGCGGAGTGCGCACCCTCCCCCCCCGTCCGAAAAAAACGCACGCCATGATGAAACGAATTTTCGCACTCTGCCTTTCGCTGCTCGCCGCCGGCGTCAGTGCACAGGAACGCATCCCGCTCGACAGCCGCAGCGGACATATCCGTTGGGAGGTACGGCCGTCGGAGGGCGACGCCCTGCCCTCCGTCCCGGCCATCGTGCCCGGCTGCGTCTTCGCGTCGTACGTTGCGGCCGGCGTGGAAGCAGACCCCAATTTCGGCGACAACGCCTACCGCACGGACAAGAGCCGCTACGACCACAATTTCCGCTACACGGGGCTCTTCCCAACGCCCCCGGTCGGCGAAGGCCGCACCCTGTGGCTCCGCTTCGAAGGGGTGAACCGCAAGGGTACCGTCCGCCTCAACGGCCATCAGTTGGGGCACCTCGACGGCTTCATGCAGCCGGGGGACTACGACATCACCCGGCTCGTGGCACCCGATGGGGAGAACCGCCTCGAAGTCGAGGTCGAATGGGTGGGATACCCCGTGCCCAATTTCCGCAGCCCGACCTATATCTCCAGCGCCGGGTGGGACTGGATGCCCTATGCCCCCGGGTTGCTAAGCGGCATCACCGACGATGTCTACCTGTCTCTCTCGGGCGACGTACGCCTCGTCGAACCGTGGGTGCGCACGAAGGTTCCCGACCGCGAACATGCGAAGGTCGAACTCCTTACCGACGTGGAGAACCACTCTGACAAGGCCTGCGAGGGCGTGCTGCGGGGCGAGATCCGCCCCGGAGGCATCGCCTTCTCGCACCCCGTCCGCCTCGAAGCGGGCGAACGGCGGACGATCCGGCTCACGGAGCGCGAGGTTCCCGGTCTGGCCGTAGAGCATCCGCAGCTCTGGTGGCCCAACGGCATGGGCGACCCCGCGTTGTACACCTGCTGCCTGGCGTTCGAAACCGACGGGCGGCAATCGGACGCACGGACAGTGACGTTCGGCATCCGCGAATACGGCTACGAGTGGCACGACGGCATCTTCCGCCTGAAGATCAACGGCGAACCGGTCTATGTCAAGGGCGGCAACTGGGGCATGAGCGAATGGCTGCTCCGCTGCCGCGGCGAGGAGTACGACACACGCGTCGCACTCCACCGACACATGCATTTCAACATGATCCGCAACTGGATCGGCTCGACGACCGACGAAGAGTTCTACGATGCCTGCGACCGCCACGGCATCATGGTATGGGACGACTTCTGGCTCAACTCGCACCCCAACCTGCCGCACGACCTGGGGGCCTTCCAGCAGAACGCCGTGGAGAAGATCAAGCGGCTGCGCAACCATCCTTCGATCGCCGTCTGGTGCGGCGACAACGAAGGCGTACCGCAGGCCCCGCTCGACGACGGGCTGCGCGGCGACGTCGCCCACTACGACGGCGGCGACCGCCTCTACCAGTCCATATCCAATGCGCAGGGACTTTCGGGAAGCGGGCCGTGGGCCAATTTCCACCCCGGCTGGTACTTCGCTGCCTACCCGATGCCCTACGGTTACAAAGGCCGCCCGGCATGGGGTTTCCGCACCGAAATCGGCACGGCGGTATTCACGACGTTCGAGAGTTTTCGCAAATTCATGCCCGAGGAGTCGTGGTGGCCCCGCAACGACATGTGGGACAAACATTTCTTCGGCAAGTCGGCGGCCAACGCCGCCCCGGACAAATATTTCGAGACCGTGGCCGAAAACTACGGCGAGGCAAACGGGATCGAGGATTTCTGCCGCAAGGCGCAGCTGCTCAACCTGGAGGTCAACAAAGCCATGTACGAGGGCTGGCAGCATCACATGTGGGACGACGCCACGGGCATCATGACCTGGATGAGCCAGCCGGCCTACCCGTCGCTCGTATGGCAGACCTACGACTATTACCTCGACCCGACGGGTGCCTACTGGGGCATACGCAAGGCGTGCGAACCGGTGCATATCCAGTGGAGCCATGCCGACAATTCGGTCAAAGCGGTCAATACGACGCGCGAACCGCTCGAAGCGACGGCCACGGCACGGGTCTACGACCTCGACGGGCGGCTCCTGCCGCAATTCACGCAGCAGCTCAGGGTCTCGCTCGCGGCCAATACGACCCGCAGCCTGTTCGACCTGAATTTCTCGGAGGGCAACCTGGCCCGCAACCGGCCCGTGAAAGCATCCTCCTCATCGCCCGACGGCGCAGGTGCCGGGGCTCTCACCGACGGCAACGATTCGAGCCGCTGGGCGAGCGAGTACAGCGACGACCAGTGGATCGAGGTCGACCTGGGCGAGCGCCGCGCCTTCACCGAAGTCGTGCTCCGCTGGGAGGACGCCCACGCCGCAGCCTACAAACTGCAACTCTCGGACGACGGCCGCACGTGGCGCGACGTCTATGAAACGCAGGACGCGCAGGGCGGCGAACAGACGCCCCACCGCCGTCTCGCAGGGTTCGATCGTCGGCACGTGTTCGGCGACCAGGGCCTTCAGCTCGGCGCGCTCCAGCGTCACGCCGCCCCGCACGCCGCACAGGAACAGCGTCATGTCGGTCAGGTGACGGCGGAAGGTTTTCAGCACGCCCGGGGCCATGAAATGGTCGAACGCCGGGATCGACTGCCCGCCGTGCTGCTCGTTCTGGTTGGTCTGGAAGACGATCG
>OGPV01000795.1_pt1 | contig 23369 bp, 17 predicted proteins | sample 1553001 | NCBI WGS metagenome assembly OGPV01 (sample SAMEA2580268, study PRJEB22360) | human gut metagenome | biome: human gut; feature: human-associated habitat; material: faeces | place: Denmark | collected 2008/2010
TTCTCCCCCGCTCTGGTCTAAATTGGTCTTTGACCACATGTTTGACCACTTTTGGAAGATACCCTCAACTTCATATCCGGGTGTGGCCCAGTTGGTAGGGCGCTTGATTTGGGTTCAAGATGCCGGGAGTTCGAATCTCCCCACTCGGACCAGTAAAAACGGCTGATTTCATATGAAATCAGCCGTTTTCTTAACTTTTGTTAGAATTTCCGTGTCCACCAGTGGTGACTGACCACATAAGTCTATTTTCTCATTTTCGGAGTTATCCGGATCTTTCTACGCTTTATTTTTGAATTTACAGCAGATAACATATTCTATTTCAACTTCCAAGTGTCTTTCGCCTGACCACTTCAGAATCATAGCTTTTCGGGCTACGAGGCTTATACCCCGCAGTCCTTTTCTTTGTTTATTGCGTAGCATATTCTGTGCGCTTAACCGGAATATTACCTTGCACCAATTCGACCAGTATGATAGAATTTATGTATCAAAAGTTTCAGTTTGTGCTTTGGAGGTTTTGTTATGAGCAAACGATACAGGCTCTCTTTAATGGGCATTTCACTCATTATATTAATTGCAGTTGGTACTTATTTTACCAAGAGCCTCCGCTTCATCGTGAACGACTTTTGGTTTACATCTGGTCTTTTGTTATTAATACTCCTCTCCTTGGTCGACCAGCCATTCTTCTCAAAGGACTGTAATATCTTTGTAAATGCAGTTACCGCTGCACTATCATTGCTGCTAATTCCTGCGGATCAGCGTACACTTGTATATTGGATTTTCCTGTCAATTGTCACTTATCTGATAGTATCAAGCTATGTGTTAATGTGGCTCCGCAAATATGAACTCAATCTAGAACATCCTATCGTCCAAATCCTAATGTAAATCAGTATAACATCAATAGAGTTTGCGCTAAGCTGGTCAATTTTTCTAATTATTGAATCACCAAACTCAACAGCGGCTTTATGGACATCCCATTCCCTTGAAGCGGTAATTTGCTTCCACTTGCTGCTGTTAGGATCTGGTAAATCAAGACCTGTCTTGAAGGCCTGATAGAAACCTGGGAAGGAAATTAGATAATCAGTATTGTGCTTCGCTTGCGACTGGCGATTCAAACCGGAAATGAACTGAGCAAACTTTTGGTTATGCTCATCTGGACAAACAACCCCTACCGAGATTGCAGAATGTAATACGCCGTTATTCATGGCATAATCTACAGGGGCATTCAAAATCAACCCGCGCATTGGATGGAAATCTTCAGCCACACCGCGCATAGATGTGCCGCAGAATCGAAGTGTTGGATCTCGATATTCTGTTCCAGAAAAAATAATCCGTTTGGGCGAAATGGTATCAGGCAATTGTATCGAAGCTTGTTTTCCGAAGTTCACGCCAACCAACGTGCTGCAATTTACAACCGAAAATGTAAAGTTCGTTGTACTCTCTAAAGGATAATTGGCTGAAAACCTTTTGTTGCCGATTACTTTTTTGACCCATTTTCTAATGTACTCATTTGCGTTTTGGTTTGGCCGACCATTATTGACTTTCGCATTGAACCAGTCCGAAAATTGCTTTTTTTCTTCCCGGGTTAGTCCTACGTCATCAGCGTACATGAAACTCGGAACAAGTGTGAGATAACTGTATTTGTTATCAAATAACAACGCAAGCCGAACTCCAGAATATGCTGTAACAGTTTTGGCTCCAATACGGTACTTCAACACTTCTTTTGTATCCCAGATTTTGTCCTTTGAATGTCCCAGACCATGGCTTGCGGCAAGAATGTGAACAAGTGTTTTGAACAATAACTCCCGAAATGTACCATTTCCAGCGATTGTAGCTCTGCTTAACGGGCATAACTCAATATTGGTTTTTAGCTTACCTTTGCATACTTCCTCGATGACGGATTTCGACCCCCACGCATACACAAGATTCTTGTAGGGCACAGCCATAACATCATCTCTACCCAGCATTTTGCAAAAATCCCACTGTTTTTCACCAGGAGCAAGCAAAACCTCAAACTGGTAGCACTGATTTGGGAAGGCAATTGGGAAGGCGTTGGTGCTCACTACTTTATTTATAATGGCGTTAGGTTGTAGAAATCCACTATGCTGTGGCTCAAGCGTAATGGACAGCTTCTTTTTAATATCATCCACCTTTCCCAAAAACTCTCTATTCTCGCTCATACAGTGGCGGGCTATTGCGTACATCGTGCTATCAAAGCCTTCTGTCGGGACATAGAAAGCGGCCCTTCCATTTTTGTTAGCCAACTCAATCAATGTTTTCACTTTCGGCGAACCATTCGTTCCGTAACCACACCAGAAAAGTTTGCCTGCGCCCTTCGTCGAATAAACTTGCTGCAAAGCATCCATAAGCGACCGATCTCTTCCACTGTACCCTATAACAATCAAATCTCGGTTGGTCAGTTCATGCAGCAAGGCTTTTACCAGTTCACCATCTTGCGAGTCGAGTTCCCGCTCCGTGTTTTTTAATGCCCCATATTTGTAGTCACCGTGTAAAGCGATACACAAGAGTTCCTTATCTACATCGCCGCGATATATTCTATCCGATGTCTCTGTGGTAATTTCAACTGGAACAAGTGGGCTGTATCGATGTGCACATTTTAGTGTTAATCCATCAAAGTTTGTTGTCCAAACGCTTTTTATTATATTTTCTAACGCAAGCAAAGAGATTAGATGATATCCCAAGCTGGGATTATGGTTTGCCACCAGGTGCTGAAAATATTTCCGGCGGTCATCCGCTATGGGGTATGCTTTTTCTGCATAATACGAGTACTCATCTGTGCTATTCTCTGCCGGGGATATGTTTTGTGCATCGATCCACCGCTGAATAACCCGGCGTACACCTTCAGACTTGGAATTGTCAAAGTTCCCTATTGCACCTGGGTTCTTAGACAAATAGATTTCACGTTTCCAATCCCAAATACAATCTGCTGCCGATGGGATTCCCGACTCGATAGACGCACCTGCACCGAGTAGCAAAGAATGTGGAGTATCTATGTTTTGTTTTATTGACCTTAAAAACGCGTCTAATTGAAGTGTCTGCATATCCATACCCCCATTCTTTGCTCTAAAAATTAGCATGATATTATGCTGTCTGCAGCAGATAACGCTGTGGCTGTAAATGGATGCATCGCATTATTCTTTTCTCAACGCCTTATACAATTCCTGCGCCATTGCTTCCTGAACCTTCTGATAGAAATCCGGGTCGTTAAACAATTTTGCAAAGGAGTCATTGTTATCAAGGAAACACTGAGTCACAATATCCCGGAACTTATCAGGGAACAGAGACCGCACAAACATCTCGGTACTGTTGTCCTTGGCATATTTTTTGAACTTTTTGACCTCGGAATCCTTCATAAACATCTGATAAATGCCCTCGATGATGACCCGGTCGGAATCCGTGAAGTTGCCGCTAAAACGCTCGTTTACCTTGTCAATGATGCTCTGGAGGGTATCCTTCTTCTTATTCGGAATCTTTGGCGCGGTGCTGCCCCCGGGAACAAATACGGGAGGCTTTTCATCCAGAACAATGGCGCCTTTGAAGGTTTCCGTGAGGGAAGCATATTCCAGCTTGATCTTGTCCTCAATATCAACAAATTCTCCGCCGCCGTCTTTGGGCAGAAGCCGGATCAGATGCAGGGTGTATTGATACTCATTAAACAAATCACGGTCGTGCAGGCGAACCAGTTGTGTTACAAAAGAATATGCCCGATTGAACTTGCGCACATAATCCCGGACGGTATAGCGGTCATCCTCGCTTAAATCCAGATATCGGGCAATGACAGGGCGGAACATACCAGCCAGCCTGCCCAGGGCAGCGGCATCCTGTTCTTTTCCTGCCTGAGATGCCATGAAGCGATTGAAGGTTTCCACATCGTCGAAATTATACAGCATGAAATCCCGAATCTTATTCCGGAAATCATAGACCCGGTTCACATCCGTGCTGCCCTCGAGGGTGGTGGTCTCGTAGTACGGCAGGAACGCAGCCTTGATATCCTCCTCAGTGTTTTCAAAATCCAGAACAAAGGTGCTGTTCTTCCCCAATGTGGTTCTATTGAGCCGCGACAGGGTTTGAACCGCCGTCACATCCCGGAGCTTCTTGTCCACATACATGGTGTGAAGCAACGGTTCATCAAAGCCGGTCTGATACTTATTCGCCACCACCAGAATGTTGTACTGGCTGCTGTGGAAGGCTTTCCGGAACTTCTTGTCGGTGGTGATGTACTTGCCGTTCTCATCCAGATTCATGGTAGCTTCCGTGAAGGGCTTCTCGCTGGGATAGTCCTCCAGCGTCACCTCGCCGGAGAAGGCGACCATCACATCCGTACCAGAGCATTCCTGCGCATGGTCTGCGATATAGCGCTTGATGGCGAGATAGTATCGGACAGCATTTGCGCGGCTGTCGGCTACCACCATTGCCTTGCCCTTGCCGCCAATCTGATAGCGGCAGTTATCCAGAAAGTTGGTCATAATCATCTCGGTTTTCTGAGCGATGGTGTAGCCGTGCTGCTTATAATACCGGAATAGCGCCCGGGATGCCTGACCTTCAATCAGCTCCGGGTTGTCCTCGGAGACTCGAATCAGCTTGAACGCCTCTTTGACGGTGGTATAGTTCGCCAGCACATCCAGAATATACCCTTCCTCAATGGCCTGACGCATGGAGTACACATGGAATGGTGCCTTGATGGGTTCCCCTTCTGGGGTTGTGCCAACCACTGTACCGAAGGATTCCAAGGTCTGCCCCTTGGGGGTGGCGGTGAAGGCAAAGAAGAACTGATTGTCGTGTCTGCCCTGACCAATGACTGCATTGATATACTCGTCGGTCATATCCACCTCTTCCTCTTCAATTCCGGCTTCCTCGGCATACTCTTTGATAGCAACGCCGATGTCGATCAGGCTGCGGCGGAGGGATTTTGCGCTTTCGCCGTTCTGTCCCTGGTGAGCCTCGTCAATGATGATGGCAAACTTCCTCCCTCGGAACTTCTCCATATCCTTCTTGGCGAAGAGAAACTTCTGAATGGTGCAGATGATAATGCGCTTTTTGTCGTTGATGGCTTCCGCAAGACTGCGGGAGTTCTTTTTATCGTCGATGGCCTCCACCAGACCCACCTGATGCTCAAAGCTGTTGATGGTGTCCTGCAGCTGGCCATCCAGTACCACACGATTGGTGACCACGATAACGGAATCAAACAGGCCATTGTTCTGGGCATCGTGCACAGATGCCAGCCGATAGGCAATCCAGGCAATGGAGTTGGACTTGCCGGAACCGGCGGAGTGCTGAATCAAATAGTTGGTGCCTACACCGTTCTGACGCACATCAACCATAATCTTTCGTACCACATCGTACTGGTGGTAGCGTGGGAAAATCATCTTTTCCTTGGTGATGGTTTTGGTCACACCGTTCTTGACCACTTCCTCCTTTTCCTTCACAAAGGAAATAAAACGGTGAATGAGATCCAGCAGGCTGTCACGCTGCAGCACTTCCTCCCACAGGTAGCTTGTGGCATAGCCGTTAGGATTCTGGGGATTGCCTGCACCACCGGTTACACCGGCACCGTTGGAGCCCTGATTGAAGGGCAGAAAGCGGGTAGCACCATCTGCCAGCTGGGTGGTCATCCACGCTTCATACAGATCAACAGCAAAGTAGACCAGGAAACGGTGGTTCAGGCGGAAGGCAAATTCTTTAGAGCTGCGGTCGTGCTTGTACTGATTGATGGCGCATACATAGTCCTGCCCGGTCAGCTGGTTTTTCAGTTCCAGCGCCACCACGGGGATGCCGTTGACGGACAGCACCATGTCGATGGTGTTGGTGTTGGCGGTGGTATAGCGGAACTGCCGGGTGCAGCCGAGAATGTTGGCCTCATAGCGTTCCACAGCAAGAGGATTCAGATCAGATTCCGGCTTGAAGAAGCAGACTTTCAGCTTGCAGCCCATATCCTCGATGCCGTTACGCAGAACATACAGAAGGCCCTGATTGGAGACGGTAGTTTCCAGCCGGTGGTACAGCTTGTCCGGAGCACTGGCACCGTAATATTTGGTGTACTTTGCCCATTCCTTTGGCTGGGTCTTGGCGATGAATTCGCAGAGGACATCCATGTAGATGCACTTTGCGATATCGTGCTGATTGGTATGTACCCAGTTGCCCTCGGCATCCTGACCGTTAAACTGTTCATATCCATGCGAGATGAGATGCTGCTCTATGTCGTACTCGAATCTTTTTTCGGAAGTGTCCATGGTCAAGCCTCCTGAATAGGACTGATAGAAAGGATTCCATCGCCAAGCTTCTTCAGTATTTTCAGCACTTCTTCAGTTTCATTTTTCCTTATAATTAATCGTTGCCCAACAGAATAGTTCGTGTCGCCGGTTTTAGACAAATACTGTTCATCAACCATTCCGTTGTTGTGCTCAAACAGGTGCCGCCGTTGAAAATAGAGTTTTAGCATATCCAGCTCATACTCGGAGAGCCACTTCTCATAGCCGCAGCCAACCGCACTGCGGAATAGATTGCTTCCTTTTTCAATAATCTGGAAATCATTTACGCGAGCACTTTTTCCGGTTATTTCTGTGTACCGGCGCTCTGCGAACTTCTGAAAAGCAGATACACAGTCGCCAAGGCTCCCTTCAATCATACTTCTGCACATGGTTTCAGCCTTGTCATTATCGTATTTTTCACTGAACAGAGCTTTCATTTGATCGACAGAATCAAGCATTTTTTGAATGGTATCCAGCGACTCTGAGAAAGAAGAACTCGCCGAGTTATAGCCGCAGCACGGGCAAAAGTAAGCTGAGCCGATGACACTGTAAGTGGTGCCGCACTTCTCACAAGTTATTTCCTGTTCCCATTCCGGCATCTGCCCAATAGGATTGTTGATAAATGAAACTCTTTTTCCGGGCTTGTATGTTATCTTAAAAAACTTGTTGCTGTGAGTTGAGCGTTCAAGGCTTCTGAAAGACTTGTCCAACTCGGCTTGGATATAGTTCATCGCATAGCTCGCTGCTATCTCCTGTATCTGCTCAAGCTGATCCTGCGTCCACCACTTATCAGAGGTATCAACATGACCGCACATCGGGCAATGTACTTCCTCGTCGGATACCTTATCTTCCCAATCTTTCAGCTTAATCTTGAACTGATATAGACAGTTTTCATTCGGACACTCACGGTCAAAATATCCGTTTTCATCCGATTGTAGTGTTACAGGGATGCTAATCATAACTATACCTCCTTTTTGCCGGTGACATATTCATAGATGAGGGAACGCTTGTACTGTTCCAGTTTTTCGATTTTGGATTGTTTGATGGCGATGAGACAGTCGATTTGGGAGCATTTTTCATCGAGGAAATCTGCAATTTGAGTCTGTTCATCTTGTGGCAATACAGGCATAACGGTTTTAGCAAGTTTTTCCTTTGTATAATGTGGAATTGTTGCTTTATTGCATACAACTTCAAGATATCCCCGCTTAACCATAGATTCAATCCAGTATCGCAAATAGCGATTATCTGTTCCTCGGAGATTTCGAACAATCATTACAGAGTTTTGCACTAAAGCATCTGTCGGCTGTTTCACGATTGCACACCCACCTGCGCCTGCACCACCCTCGACAATCAACATATCGCCAACTGCAATATGGTACTGTTCCTTTTCGGCGCGTGAGAACCACATTTCTTTAAGTTCATCTGTGACTATTTCCCCAAAGTGTATATTTGCAGCACAAAAATATTTTTCAAGTGAATATGTGATGTCGATCTGATTCGGACATAACATTTTTCCTAAAATAATTATGTAGTGCAATCCAACTCTACTCATACCCCAAGTGGCAGGTATTTGAGATACCCACTCAACCCCGCTATCCTTCATCGGCACAGTGGGGTCAAGCCCCTTGGTAACAACCTCGGTAATCAGGCTCTGTTTGTAGGCTTTCAGCTTTTCAATCTGCGCTTGAACATTGGCAATGAGTGCATCAACCTTATCTGTCTGTGCAGAAATTGCATCTAGTATTTGCTGTTGTTCTTCCATCGAAGGTATTGGAAGCAATATACTTTTCATTTCCTGCCAACGAGTGGTCCATAAATCCGCAACGATACCATGCCCCCAACGGTAGAATTCTTCCGCAAAACCGTGGTTTTTCAAAAGATAATTCAGATACTCAGGAACAATTGGAACACCTTTCGCCGGATACAGAACTGTGTTGATTAGAGACACAGAACCGTCTAATGGTGAGACCCCACAAGACTGTTTTCTGTCCGAACGAGAGTTAATAACAAAATCGTTTGCAAGCACCATTTTTCGATTGTCATTTGCATCTGATTTTGCCACATTCTCCATCTGTGGAACAACACCGCTTTTGGTAACAGACAGGGGCGGATAGTCTGTATCGTTTACCTTTTCGTTTCGAACTTTGAATAAAGAACCGACTGTCAGTGTCTGCCACGATGCAGGAATATAACCTATCCATTCCACACCGCTATCTTTCATCTCACGCATTGCCAAACAACTCCTTCATGAGAATTGTTTCCTCTGCCTCCAATGCCTTGATTTCCTCAAAAATCGCAGCAGAGGGTTTGGGTGCTTCGAATTTGTAGAACAGCCGGGTGAAGGGAACCTCGTAGCCCACCTTGTCTTTTGCGTGATCAATATGGGCAAGGGGATTATAGGGCAGGACATTCTTTTCCATGTACGCTTCCATGTCCTGTCCCAGAGGAATGATTTCTGTGTCGGAAGCGCCCTTCACCGGCTGCTTCTTTCCTTTCTTCAAAACCGGCTTGCCGTCCTTGCCTGCTTGGACCGTCTCCACTGTCACCTTGGTAAAGCCGAAGAAATCCTTGTCAAATACCTTGGATTCCACAATCAGCCCGTTTTCTTCATAGGTTTCATTTTCGAATCCGGTGTACGCCCGGAGAATCAGGGAAATGCAGCCATCATCCAGATCGACCCGCTTGGAGCCGATGTTCTTGCGCCGCTTTACAAAGCACTTGCTTGCATCAATGAGCTGTACCTTGCCGCTGCGGTGCATAGGCTTGCCTTTGGTAATAACCCAGATGTAGGTGGAGATGCCTGTGTTGTAGAACAGATCGGTGGGAAGCTGGATGATGGCATCCACCAAATCTCCCGCGATGACATACTTGCGAATCTCTGACGCGCCGGAGCCTGCGTCGCCGGTGAACAGAGAGGAACCGTTCTGGATGATGGCCATCCTGCCGGAGCCTTCTTTCAGTTTCTTCACACCATTCAGCATAAAGAGCATCTGACCATCGGAGATAGCAGGAAGACCCGGCCCAAAGCGGCCATCAAAGCCTTTCTTTGCTTCTGCCTCCACCTGTACCTTTTCACGTTTCCAGTCGATGCCAAAGGGTGGATTGGAGATGATGTAGTCGAACTCGTAGCCGGAGAAGGCATCGTCACTCAAAGTGTCGCCATACTTCATACCGGAAGCATTGCCGCCCTTAATCAGCATATCCGCCTTTGCGATGGCATAGGTTTCCGGGTTGAACTCCTGTCCGAAGCAGGTCAGGGTGGCATCCGCGTGAATCTCATGCAGCCGCTCGGTCAGGCAGCCCAGCATCTGAGAAGTTCCCATTGCCATGTCGTAGGCTGTTTTGGTGCAGCCCTCCGCCATGATCTCTTCCTTTTCAGGAGCCACCAACAGCTCGGTCATCAGGTAGATAATATCCCGGCTGGTGAAGTGGGCACCAGCCTGCTCGTCATAGGACTCGGAAAATTTCCGAATCAGCTCTTCAAAGATATAGCCCATGTCCGCAGAGGTGATCTTCTCCGGGGACATATCCGCCTTGGCAGAGTTGAACTCCTGCAAGGTGACAAACAGAACGCCGCCCTTAACCATCAGCTTAACTGTGTTGGTAAAGTCGAAGTTGTCGATGATGTCTTTGATATTTGCGGAGAATCCTTGCAGATAAGATTCGAAGTTGATTTCCACGCCATCGGGATCGGCAATCAGTTTTGCAAAGTCATAATTGCTGGTGTTGTAGAAATCATAACCGGAGATGCGGCATAGAATGCCGTCACGGATAGTACCTTCGACCTTCTGGGCATCCAGTTTCTTTGCCATTTCAACGACAGCAGCCTTGGTGGGCTTCAGAGCATCGTCAAAGCGCTTCAGCACGGTCATGGGCAGGATAACCTTGCCGTACTCATGGGGCTTGAACAGACCCACAAGGTGGGTGGCAATTTCCCAGATCAGATTGGCTTTCGCCTGAATATTGGCATTTGTCTGCTTTTGCAGTTCATTCATAGACATGTTTTTACCTCCGGGTTGTTTGAAAAATCATACTGTTCCGCATAGTAATATTCTACGGATTCATCTATCCAAAAAATCGGACTTAATTCTCAATCTACTCTTTATACTCAACAGTATCTCCGAAGTCTGTTTCCAGCGTACAACATTTTTTCCAATACTTCCATTGACACAGGTTCATCTCTCCGCAGCTTTGTCATGGTGTTCGGGGCAATGCCTGCGGCACAGCGCAAGTCGGCCTTACTCACTTTCTAATCCATTAACGACTTCCAGAGTTTATTATAGGAAATAGCCATTAAGATACCTCAATGTACCGAGAACAATCTTGGTTTTATTATACACCATGTTGCCTTAAGGCGCAAGAAGATGTCGCAAGCTATTGCGAATCATCCAGAAATCCTTCTTCTTTGTTTATAGCGGTGCATTTTTTGAGGAAGAAAAAACTTGATAATCGCCGCTCTGTAAGCTACAATCATCCATAAGGCTCTCTGCAGGGAGGTGTGTGCTATGCCATGCGTTTATGTTGAAACCAGCCACTTCAAGGATATTTTTGCTGCTCTTCCGAAATTACCTTCCCACAATTGGCTGATCACCGGTCTGGAGTGCTACGATCATTGCGGTTGGGATGGCTGCGAAAAGTGGGCAGAGCAGGAATTGTTCCTGACTGATGAAGAGCTTCGCCATGATGTTAACCTGCGGAACATGCAGATCATCTGGGGTGTGTTTTCAGCAATACCCGCCGAATTCTCCAAAGAGGATATCTGCAAATACCCCCTCCCCGAATCAGAGAATCCACGCTACATGAGCAGTCGAATCGTACCGCAGCATCCGCTTGCTTTTCTGGAACTGTATGCTGATGACGGCTGTTTTACACTCATCAGTTCTCATGATGCTTCCCTGTTGGAGCCGCTATATCGTCTTCCATATAGAGTTCGCAATGAGGAAGCTGACAACAAGGTGATGAACGCACATCTGCGCCATATTCAGGATGCCCTTCGCAAAGAAGTGCCAACTGTATCGCCGGAGATCGTAAATGAAGTACAGTGGAGGGTATGGCACGCTCTATTCAAAGACCGCGACAGTGTTGTAAACGACGCAAAGCTGCACACCGCTGTAATGAAGGAATACCATATTCAGGCGCTTCCCGGACGAAACTTTAGAACCACTTACTGGGATCCCTATACGCAAGAATAAACAGACCGCTTCCCGATTTTGCGAGAAGCGGTTTTGACCACATTTTTGACCATAGACAGCTCTGGAACACGTGGAAGCAGTGGAGAGGACAGGTTCGGAAAGCACGGTATTCGGAGCGGAAAGCGTCAGAAACGAACAGAAAAGATTAGAAAAATGTTCCTACAATTCTTTGGGTTCAAGATGCCGGGAGTTCGAATCTCCCCACTCGGACCATGCAGAGTGTCCTTATAGGATCTGAGTATCCTGTAATGGACACTCTGCTTTTTTATTTCCTGAAAAGTTCATACTGCAACCTGTTCCGGGGCGTAGCTGAGTGCTACGCCTTTTCTTGTTTCCATGATAATGTCGGCCTCCGGAATCTTCCGGCGATCCGGCACATCAAAGGCACCGATGCAGTTATAGTAAATACACTGCGCGCAGAGTATGAAAAAACTCCTTTTGCATTATGACTATAATATTATTATGGGAACGCCCAACCGATGAACGCATACAGAAGGATGGTCTCATCGCCCGTCACGTCATGGGCACTATGCGGTCTCTTGCTGACTGCCAGCAAACCGTTGATATATCTGCGTTTTCTGAAATCCTATAATTACACTCCGACCAAAACCGCCAGTTTTCTTCCTGAAAACTGGCGGCTCTTGACATTGTGCGCTTACCGAACGCACCGTGCTAAATGCTCCACGGCGATAGTAAAACCTCCTATGCGGTGCTTCTATTATACACCACATTGGAGGTTTACACAAAGTATGGGATGGCCTCTCTGGCTGACAGGCCCTGTCTGGCAGCTTGAGTAAGTGCGCCTTTGCGGGCAAAAATTCAGAGGTTATCCACAGTTTTTATTTGGCACCTATTGTATAATGCGGATTTTGGTATTTATGCGGTGTTGCCCTAATATTCCGTCGTGACGTCCGCCTCGGAAATATCGTAAGTCTCCAGAAATTCCCGCAAATCGCTGCCACTGCGAATGAGCATGACCTCACTGAATTTCCCCGTGTGGATGTTCTTGAACCCAGCAACCTGCTCCCCAGTGCAGATACTCGATTGGATCACCGGCTTCAGATTCTCCCGGTCATAGGAGCACTTTTTCACTTTTCTTCTAAACATTGTAATACACCGCCAGTTCTCCCGATGTCAGTCCGAGTTGAAAATCTCGTTGGGCAGCGGGAAGCAGTTTTTATTCCGCTTTCCGCATCGGGTGCCGAATCACGGTTTTCCATTTCTCCGGGGCGACCTTTCGGGCATCCGAGAGGTAGATCTCATGGTGAAGCCGGGTATCGGAGAAGTCGTTTTCATAGCCGTTCGCTCTCAGGTATTCATCCATGAGCGCAACGGAGGCAGGCTCATCATCAAAGGGGCCGACGTGCATGATCTGCACGCACTGACCTTCGTCAATGGTCAGAAATTCTGCGGCACTGCAATCCAGCTTTTTCTTCCGGGCAGCTTCCGCTACGGCCCAGTCAAACTCCGTTTTAGTCACAAACTCCGGCAGACGAATAACGCTGATCCAATGGAACGCAGATTTATCGGAGTGGTCAACGCCCTCAGCGCCCTCCTGCCACCAGAAGCCCTCCAGCGGCGGCACCACGAAATCAAAATATCCCGCCATGCGGTGATCGCCCATTTTGCTCATTTTGATGGTATAGGCCACCGCGTACAGCACACCGATAGCCGCTTTGTAAGCGCCGCCCTCCTCGTTAGGATCGCCCATGCCCCGGACGGCGATATAGTTCGCGGGCGGGACGGTCACAATCTGTGGCTTGTTCTTGGGCATATAGAATTCACTGTACTCTTTTTTGAAATCAAAGGCCATAATAGCTCACTCCTTATATTTCTTTCCTCAACCATGCGTCCACAGTTTCCCGTGCGGTCAAATGATCCTTCCCGGTATAGAGGATCGCCGTCTCCCGGTCATTTTGGGCAGTCTTCCCACAGCCCGTGAGTGTCATCACGACCAGAAGGAGGAGAATCAGTTTCTTCATGGTCTCAACCCCTCAGGAACTCCCGGACGGTCTTTTCCCCGGCTATCATACTGAACTCCAATTAAAATCTTTAGAAAAGATTTTAATTGCCCGAAGGGCAAGGAGTTCATATGAGACTTGTTTTGTGATTTCTTTCCTTATAAATCACAAAACTGGCAGCGCCATTAGGCGATGCCTTCCTGATTAAAATCAAAGATTTTAATCAGGAAATAGTATCAGGTTCAGCCACAGGGCTCATGTGCAGCTTTGAAGCAGTAAAGTAGCCATAGTACCCACCGCATTCAATCTTCCCTGCTCCCATTATTTGCAAGAAAACTTTGGAGAAGCGCTTCCTGTTCGTACCGTTTTTCCACTCAATCGTTGTTTTGAAACGCAAGCAGAATTTCCGTCAGCTCCGGTGTCAGGCGTTGACGGCATTCCTGCTTCAAATCCTCCGGCACGCCGTAGAACCCTTCGGCGATGCTGCCTGTGATGGCGGCCAGAGTGTCGCTGTCGCCGCCGAGGGATACCGCCGTGCGGAGAGCATCCTCGAAATCCGTGCTTTCCAGAAACGCAGTAATGGCCTGCGGCACCGTCTCCTGACAGCTTTCTACATGATGATAGGTTGGGCGAATTTCGTCGCAGGTGCGGCTGAGATCATAGCCGAATTCCCGCTCCACATACGCTTTGATGTCCGCCTTGCTATGTCCGGTGCGGGCAAGGTAAATCGCCGCGGCGGTGGCCTGCGCGCCCTTGATACCCTCCGGATGGTTATGGGTGACCTCGGCGGTAAGCCGCGCCAGATGCAGCACCTCCTCCATGTCCCCTCCCAGCCACGCCGTCGGAGATACCCGCATGGCGCTGCCGTTGCCGTAGCTGTTATAGGGCTTCGGCGCGTCCTCATAAAGCCAACCGCCGAACCGTACACCGTAGCCCCGGTCGGGATAAGTGCACCCCAAACGCTGCATTTCCCGCACCAGCGCCGCTTTGATGACAGCGTCATCCTGCCCGCGGGTGTCCATAAGCGCTTTCGCCACCGCCAAAGTCATAACCGTGTCGTCGGTGAATTCGGATTGCTGGCTGAACAGCGGAAAGTCTTTTGCTTTGTAATTGTTGCAGTCGAATTCATAGGGGCTGCCTACGATATCGCCGAGAATTGCCCCGTACATGCTTACCTCCCCCTCTTTTCTACGTCTTCGTCGATGCGGCGTTTCCAATCGGCACTGAGCGGGCTTGCTGCACGGACACAGCACACGGCCTCGCTGATGACTTCATAGTTCAGCGCCGTGCCTGCCTCGTCGCACTTGTAGCTTACCGCCCGGTCGGCGCCGATGCCGAAACGAGCCGCTTCCTTCGCCGCGTCGATGTTCGCGCCCAGAAACAGGAATTCCCAGCCGTATTTTTCCTTCTGCCGTTCGATCATCCTGCGCACCGTCTCGTAGCTGTAGCGGCGGCTGGCGTTTTCGTAGCCGTCGGTGGTGATGATGAACATTGTCTTTTCCGTCACGTCCTCGCGGCGGGCGTACTTGTGAATGTTGCCAATGTGGTGGATCGCGCCGCCCACGGCATCCAGCAGCGCCGTGCAGCCACGGGTGAAATACTCCTTCTCCGTCATGGGCGGCACCTTTTCCAGCGGCAGGCGGTCGTGGATGACCACGCTCTCGTTGTCAAACAGCACGGTGGAGACCAGCGCCTCGCCCGCTTCCTTCTTCTGCTTGGCGATCATGGAGTTGAAGCCGCCGATGGTATCCGCCTCCAGCCCCGCCATAGAGCCGCTGCGATCCAGGATAAAAACCAATTCTGTCATAATGAAACCCCTCCTTCGTTTGATTACGCGCTTATTGTAGCGGATTGGAAGGAGGGTTTGGTCGCCTGTCAGGCGACAAATTCATGATTCCTGCGTTTGGATTTTCAGCGCAACTTTTTTTGCCGTGATTATGATTCCGACGCCGTCAAAGGTAAGCGTAACATTGTCGCCCTTCACCATTTCAACCTCCATGATCCACCGAACCAGAACATCAAGATCAATGGAAATCTCCTGTATACCGGCAAAAGAAAAGTGAAATAGCGTTGGGCTGCTATAGGATTTTGCGGTTATTTGTCCCGTTGTCCCATCGTAGGCCACATATTCCAAACTCCAATCGTGCAGACATTCGTTTTCTTCGATCTCTTTTTTGATTTCATCGAACCCGCAGATGGTCGTTGTCTTGGTTTTGTATTCTTTTCCACAGGAATCTTTGGAAATATAATACTCCACTTCTCGCACCCTTTTTCTCCTTCAAAAATGACGAACAATTCGGCCGTTCGCAACGTGGACTCCTATCCTTCTCATTCCTCACGCCCCCAGCAAGCTCTGGTCAAACGCAAACAGCGCCTCGTTGATCTCAAAAACGTCATACTTTTTCTGCCGAATAAAATACTCAATAATCACATCGAACTTGCTGCTGGCGCTGAGAGCGTAGCCTGCGCGGGCGATGAGGTCGCGGGTCTCGTCCAAATCCAGCTCCAAAGCGATGGCGAAGGCAATGGCCGTGGTTTTGGAGGGTTTGTAGTATGGATTATTTCGGATTTTGGAGAACAGCTTGCGGTCAACGTTGGCCTTTTTATAGATCTCGGAGTCCTTTTTTCCGCTTTTGTCAATGAGCTTCAGCAGGGTCTCCGAGAAACCGGCATCCAGATGCGCCAGAAGATCGTCCAGCCCGCCGACGAACGAGGGCGCCATCATAGGCATGGACTTTGCTTCCTCGCAGACGGCCTTTCCACGGCTTCCGAAAATGCTCATACTGCGTCGGCGTTCACTTATGACGTCGGCGTGTATGTCTACATAGTGGTCATCGATGTATTCGACGATATCGGCAAACAGCTTGCCGCTGATCTGGTAGGACTTACGGTCGAAAATGACCAGATAGACCGTCATATCGTTGTTCAGCAGAAATTCCCCAATGGTGTCCACCGCCACCCGAAGCGCCTGATCTTTTGGATAGCCGTAGACACCGGAGGAAACCAGCGGAAAAGCCACCGTCTCACAGTCGTGCGCCTTCGCCAACGCAAGGCTCGTCCGGTAGCAGGAGACGAGCTGTTCCCGCTCGCCGTGCGTGCCGCCGTGCCACACGGGACCGACGGTGTGGATCACATATTTGCAGGGCAGACGATACGCCCCCGTGATTTTGGCGTTGCCGGTCCTGCAGCCGCCCAGCGCCCGGCACTCGGCCAGCAGCTCCGGCCCCGCCGCGCGGTGAATGCAGCCGTCCACGCCGCCCCCGCCCAAAAGGGTTTCATTTGCCGCGTTGACGATGGCGTCCACGCGCATTTGTGTAATATCATTGCGAACGATTTCCAGAGGCATTTTTATCACCAACCTTTAAATTCAAATTAAACCAGTGCGTCTCTGATTTTCTCCCGCTCCCCACTGCCGTCTGTCCGCAGACGAAGCAGCGGGACGCCACACTTTTCCATAATACGGTTCTTTTTCTCATCCCGTCCTGCCTGCGTGCTCCCGGCTTCATGGAAGCTCGTCCCATCCACTTCAATCGCCAGCACGGGCTGCTTGTCCATCTGACGGAACAGCAGAAAATCGATATGTGTCAATGGGTTGCGGGCGTACCTGCGTTCCTCCTCTGTTAGCGGTTCATAGTCTTTCACCAACGCTGCAAGAGAAACATGCACTGCACACCCGATCGAAGAAAACGCTTCCTCTGACAGTACTTCCTGAATCACAGAGTACATGAGGTTCTCAGAATCGTACTCGGACACTCGCCTGTGCTTTCTCAGATACGTCCTGCGCTGTTCTGCATAGCCTTGATAAAGCATATCGAACACAGAGTAGACCTGACTCTGAACGACTTCAAAATTGTTATATTCGATGTATCGTGTCAGGTCGCCGTAGTTGGTCTGGTCGTTGCGGGGGTCCTGAGATGTGACCACCGTCAGAGAATGAACCGCTCTGGAAACCGCCACATTCAGCATATGGGGATCGTCCACAAAATCCGTAATCACATTGTCAACCGAGGTCAGAATGATAGCGTCCTGTTCCCGTCCCTGAAATTTGTGAACTGTATCCACCTCATAAGCGCCGCCCAGCTGTTTCCGGATGGCCGCCACCTGATCCCGATACGGCGTGATAATGCCGATGCTTTGGAAATTCTGCTGATTCAGCCGTGGAAGCACTTCCTGCTGGATGACGTCTATCTGGCGCTGGTTGAGATGCCCACGGGCATGATTACCGGCAGCCGTCCGATACATGGTCAGCACATCCGATTCGTCATGATCCTTCGTCATGATGATCAGCTGTCCATGATAGAACTTCTGGTTGCAGAAGTTGATGATCTTCGGGTGACAGCGGTAATGCTCCCGCAGCAGCGTGACGGGTGCATTCTGCCATGTTTCCAACGCAGAGGAAAGCAGACTGTGGGTTGAGAAGCGATACCGCTCATCCAGAGAATACTTTGCCCAAATATCATCGCTGGTGCGGATGTCATCCTCCGTTAACACGTTGGGCAGCTGCTTCATATCCCCGACAATCACGATATTCCGCGCACAGGAAAAGGCCAAGACTCCGGTAGTCAAATCGACCTGCGATGCTTCGTCCACGATAAGATAATCATAGACATGCTCTATGCTCAGCGTCCCCTTGATGGAGTAGGTCGTGCTGAGCACCACCGGATATTCGCGGGTAAATTCTGCGGAGTTCCGCCGGAAATCCCCCTCTTCAAAACGTTTCCGAGTGCCTTTCCAGGGATACCGCGCCGCCAGTTCTGCACGGAACAGCCGCAAGGATTTTTTCGTAAGTTCATCCATTTTCGCGTCGAACGCGTAATGCTCCAGCTTCCGGGTCAGTTTCCGCTTTTCACTCTCCAACTCCCGTCTTTTTACAACATAAAACCGGCTCTGTAAATAGGGAATGACCTGTTCCGGAGAAGAAAGAAACAGCCTGAGCGCATCGCGGTTGAACCGAAGTACGATGGAAAGCTTTTGCAGAAGTCCCAGACGGGTCTCACGCTCCGCGTGCTGTTCAAATTCCATCCAAAGTGCGAGTATCTTCTGCGAGGGCAGCCTGTCCAGACGCTCCATCAGCACATTGCCATACGCCGCATAATATTCCTCAAAATAGTGCTGCTCAGGGTTAAGCCGCAATAATTCCTGCTCAATTTCCGCTATGCGGTTCTTAGTGTTGAGCATTTCGTTCAATTCCGTGGAAAGTGCAGTCGTCTCCAGCTCCAGTTGACGTCGTTTCTCCAGCGGCATCTCCCAGTCGTGCATGTCCGGATAGACGCCGGTCTGTGTATCCAGAAATTTCTGTTTATTGGCCAGACTGCCGAGAAACGCAGTCAGAAAGACGGCATCCTTCTTTTCCAGTTTTTCCGCAACGTTATGCGTCGCGGAATTGTTGTTGGAGACGACTGCCACGGTTTTCCCGCTTCTGACAACATTGGCAATAATATTCAAAATCGTCTGGGTTTTCCCCGTACCCGGCGGCCCCTGGATAATGCTGATTTTTGAGGAAAGCGCCCGCTCCACCGCCAGCTTCTAACTTTGATTCAGGCCAAACGGATAGATCACAGCTGCCGGCCTGCGAGGTGCTTCGGTTTCTTTCTGCGGCGCAAGATAGCTTGCCAAAACAGTGTTCTCACTGAGCTGCTGAATTTTGTCATACTGCATTTTCAGAATATTGATGCCGTTATCCGTCACCAGACTGATTGCCGCAGCGGTCTCCTTAAAATACTGGAACGCTTCCTTGTTTTTTCCATCCGCCAGACAATTCCGCTGAAACTGCACCTCACTCCTATGAAACGAGAGGTCCTTTCTCCCTGCGCGAATGATGCGGTAATACGCGCCAAAGTCAAGAATCTCGTCAATCTCGCCGAACGTTTGTCCATTCGCGGTAACGATCACCTGCGCCGGATCGATGTGTTTTTTCAGGGGGAGAATCTCCACATTTCTGTTCTGAAAGCTATATATTCTGCCGGGTGAACTGGTATAAACAACGTCGCACTTTCCATCATGAAACCGGAAACTGGCGACCGAGTCCGTTTTGTCCTTCCCCTTTATGATAATCAGACGCTTTTGCGCATTCATAGGAATCCCCCATATCGACATGTAAAAAAATGCCCCGCCATCCGGCAGGGCATTTGGTCCATCGCAGCTATACTGCCAGAGTGTATTCCAACACTTGACAGCGTTGTTAACAAGTATAGCAGAATTATGAGCGATTTGCAACACTAATACTATTTCCTGATTAAAATCTTTGATTTTAATCAGGAAGGCATCGCCTGATGGCGCTGCCGGTTTTGTGATTTATAAGGAAAGAAATCACAAAACAAGTCTCATATGAACTTCATGCCCTTCAGGCAATTAAAGTCTTTTTTAAAGATTTTAATTGGAGTTCAGTATAAAAGCGTATTAAATTACTCAAAAAGCCTCTGCTGCATCCTGAACAGTGCAGCAGAGGCTTTCATGCGTATTATGGATTTTCACCGTTTGATTGACCTTAGCGTAAAATTGCGCGAGAACAGGCACAGCAGATGAACTGTACCCCCATTTGCCAGTCAGCTCTTTTTGCGTCACCGCAGGGGGTATTCCGTGAAGGATTTCATGGTCAGGTCAATATGCTTATACGAATTGATGATCTCCCAGGCCTGATCTTCCCGTATGGTTTTTCCATCCTGTCCGGCAAACGCGTGACCCCAATACAGGGTGTACGGGTCACGGACGACTTTTTCAATGAACTCGGCCTCTTCCGCGCCGCAGCGGTAGAAACCATAGTATCTGCGCTCGGTATCATCCCATATTTCGCACTCTTCCAGAATATTGCCCTCACAGATGTACGAGACGCCGCGTGCATAATCCTTCCGCTCTCCATTCCGGATCGTGAAAATCGTCATCTCCTGTCCGTCCGGCTCTTTTGTGATCAATTCCTGAACCCCGTCCCCGTTCAGATCCATGAGGGTGTACGTAAAATCTTCCCCATTGCTGAAACGATCCAGAACATTCGCAATATACGTCGCGTAGGGGTCAGAGTAGGCGACAAAGGTATAGGGCTGGCCAAATTTTACCAGCGGCAGCCACTGTATTTTCTCCTGTGGATGGGCGTCCATGATGCTTCTGGCTTCCGCTTCCGAAATGGGCTGTGTGTTTTCGGTGCTGCCGTCCAGACTTCTGTACCATTTGTCCGTCTTCGTATCGTAGACAACACCGGTCAGGAATTCCGCGCTTTCCAGATTTGCTCGATAGTAATTGTATTGGCACATCCGGAAAATTTCATCCGTATACATCTCAAAAACGCCTTTTTCACACGGAGCAAATCCCCTGATACTAGACCCGGCGGCTCCGATCATGTCAAAATAGCGGTAGGATTCTCCATCCTTCATGGAAAGAATGTCCACCCCTCTGATAATCAGTTCCTCAACGCCGTCCCCGTTCAGGTCGTACAGAATATAGGACTGCCATTCCGCCCCATCTTCTCCCAGCCGGTAGTTCACGTATTCCTGATAGCCCATGGTACATATGGCCTCTTGTTCGGCACATTCAGCCGCTCTTTCCGCTTCGTAGGCGGCCTTGGCGTCCGCCTTGTATTTCTCCACCTGCTCCATGGTCGTGGGGTGGGGCTGGATGGACAGGTCAAACAGCTCCGCAAGCTGTTCCAGCGCCGCCCGGGTCATCGGGACCTCCTTGCCGTCCACCAGTATTTTGGAATCCAGGTCGATCGTGATGAACGCGTCCGGCAAGTCCGCGAAAATCTCGGCGGTGTCCTCGTTCAGCACCAGCAAAACCGTTTTCCCGTCCCGGCGGGTATAGTCCCACTCGTCATAGTCCTTGGATTCCAGCATGGCGCCGGTGCTGGGGTCAAAATAGTCTTTCAAAGAATACCGGACGGATACCCAGCTTTTCTCCCATTTCCAGTCTCCAAAATCCCCGGTGATGCGCATATCCATGTGGAAGGTGCCCTCCAGATGAAAGCTGCCGCCCTCGTATGCCACCTGAACATTGGGTTCGTCGTAGATTAGCCCAGTCAGTCCAAAAGAATTGAGCGGAACGCTCCCTTCATACCGATCCAGTTGAATGATGGTGGACAGCAGCTTCAAATCGTATTTTTCCACGATTTCGTTCAGTTTGTCCACCATTTCCGGGCTGTAGCAGTCGTAGGTGAAGTAATAGTTTTCCGGGATGTCCCATGGATGACCGGATTTCATGGCCAAATCCGACTCAATCATGACCGTCGAATCCTGATCGTATGAGTTCTTGAAGGCTATCCATTCTTTGAGCGCTTCCATATTGGTTCCCTGCCGGGAAAGCAATGTGATCGGCTCATGGCTCGCCATGGGAATGGCTTCGCCGTTCTCGTCATACTCCGTGGGAATGTAGAAGCTGAACTCCCCCACTTTCAGGCTCTGCATTCTGAGAACGTAGACCACCGCACAACCCACCAGCAGCAGCGCAAGGGCGATCACCGCCGCAATGAGCCACAGTTTTCGTTTGGGCAGAGCGCGAACCTCCCGCTGCCCCTGCCGGAATTCCCCGGCGCTGACAACGAATTTGTCCCGCACATTGTTCAGTCCGGTCATTAAGTCCATTGCGTTCATACGTATCCCTCCTCGCTGAGCCGTTTACGAAGCTTATTCCGGGTTCGGTGGAGCATGGACGTGACCTTGCTCTGGCTGAATCCCGTGATCTTCACGATCGTATCAATGGAATCCATGTACCAGTAGCGGCTCAGGAACACGTTGCGTTCCGTTTCCGGCAAGCCTGTCAGAAAATCGTTGAGAATGCAGGTCAGCTCCCGCTGGGAAACCGTCGCTTCCAGTGTGTTCTCGTCCATGCACTCCCCCAGCTCATCCAGTGCAAAGATCATTTCCTTGCCGCCCCGCTTCTGGGCGCTCTGTTTGCGCCAGCGGTCGATGGAGATATGCCGGGTGATTTTTCCAAGAAATGCGCTAAAAATGTTGGGTTTTCGGGGCGGAATGGTGTTCCACGCCGTCAAATATGTATCGCTGACGCTTTCCTCCGAGTCCTCGCGGGAGGAAAGAATGTTGTAGGCGATGGCGTAGCAATACCCGCCGTATTTTTTGTCCGTTTCCGCAATGGCCTGTTCCGATCTTTCAAAGAACAGATCAATAATGCCCTGATCCTCCACGGGATCACCTCCTGTTGTCTGTCTCGCTGGGGTTTCACTTATATAGGCGTAAAAAGGGAGGGTTTCATTGCATGGGATTTCAAAATTTTTTACATTTTTGTTATTTTATCATCCACCGCAGCGAAAAACAAGCCGTCCTCTCCCCTGCCTGCTGAAATCGCGCATTTCCCCTATTGACAAGAGTCCGCTTTCGGACTATAATATGCAAGAGTCCGTAACCGTACTCTTTTTTCATGTTCAGGAGGGTACAATGAACACAGCCTATCTTATTCAGCAGATTGAGCAGCTTCTGCGGGAACAGGATTCCATTTATCACAACACCGCCGTCCGCTTCGGCCTGTCCGATACGGCCATGCGGGTCCTGTATCTCGTCTCGGAAACTGACGAGGTGATGACCCAGCAGGATTTATGCCGTCAGAATTTTTCTGCCAAGCAGACAATTCACACAGCCATCAACGGCCTTGTGAAAAACGGCTTCGTGGAGCTGATCCCGATTCCCGGCACCCGCAATCACAAAAAAATCCTTCTGACGGCTTCCGGTCAGGCGCTGGCAGACAGGACGGTCAACCGCCTGAAGGAGGCGGAACAGCGGGCTTACAGCAGGATGTCCGAAGAAGATCTGCAAACCTATCTCGAATTGACAAGCCGCCTGACCAGCCACCTCCGGGAAGAAACGGACAGGCTGATTCAAAAGAAAAAATAACACCGGCCACGGCGGATTCCGCCGAATGCCGGTCAGGGAGAAAACAATGAAACAACAAATTCATACTGAACTCCAATTAGGGTCTATCTGAAAACCGGGAATATGACCAACAGCGAG
>OGPV01000802.1_pt1 | contig 23250 bp, 17 predicted proteins | sample 1553001 | NCBI WGS metagenome assembly OGPV01 (sample SAMEA2580268, study PRJEB22360) | human gut metagenome | biome: human gut; feature: human-associated habitat; material: faeces | place: Denmark | collected 2008/2010
GCGATGCTCGCCGGGTGGCAATGGATCGGCGGCACTTGGTATTACTTCAATGGCAGCGGAGCTTGGGTCCCCAACCCGGAACGCGCCCAAATGACAGATCGAATCTGGGGATGCAACAGTGGAACCCAATGGCTCATTGCCGTAAACAGATCGACTCATAAAGTTGGTATCTATAGGGGCTCATCACACAATTGGTCCCTGCAGTATTACGTTGACTGTGTTACAGGAGCACCAAGCAGCCCCACAATCACAGGAACGTTCCGAACTAGCGGCGGAAAAAGGATGGCACTGAGCACCGATAGCCGCGCAAAATGGTGCACACAGATCAGCGGCGGATACTTCTTCCATACAATTCTCGCTTCAAACAACGAGCTGGGGAAAAGCCTTTCCCATGGCTGCATCAGAATGGCATACCCTGATGCGCAGTGGATATACAACAACATCTACGCTGGTACCACGGTTGTAATTTACGGATAGCAACTAAAGGGCGAGGGGTTCACCCCCTCGCCCTTTTTCTTTAGCGGTCACAACTTGTGTGCCACACATGAAAACAAAGGCTCACCCACCAACGAACCCCAACAAAACATCGCATGTTTAGATATTATCGAAAGGACAATTCACGAAAGGCGGCTTGCATGGCGTTTGAGAAAAAAATATTCAGCTCCATCCTTTCATTGGTTTTGGTAACGGGTCTCTTACCTTGCCCCGCATTCGCAGATACCATCAATGCAGGCAATGAGACTAAAACAAAAGACCCAAGCAACCAAAACTCAGCATTTTATGACGATGGCATAGCCTCAAAACCCGATCTGTCCGAAACCGACGTGGATGACAAGACCACAGGTAACACGGACGAGTACGACGATTCCGATATCGCAGCAATGGATGACGGCGAATACGATACTGACGCCGAATTTTCCGAACCTGACTACAGCGATGGCAAGCTTGCAATATGGGCAGACGGGCTTGACGGTTCCAGCGATATTACGGATATATACCCACCAGATACCAACGAGATCGAACTTTATTCAAATGGTTCCAGCGTTTCCCCTATGACGTTCAGCAACGAGATGCTTTATTTCTGCAAGTATGAAAGCAGCTGCAATTACGACCAAGGACTTAGCTCGGGCGATGGCTACCATGCAGTGGGCTATTTCCAATTCGACAACCGCTATGGCCTGGGCAGCTTCCTTAAAGCGGTATATCAGTACAATCCCTCAAAATACAAAGCCCTCAAAGTCATCGGCGACCGCTACGGATGGGATGTAACGGGCGCAACAAGAAGCAACAACACTTTTACCCGACTGGGCAACGACCTTAACACCGCATGGCACGCCGCATACAAAGCCGACCCCAATGAGTTTTCACGGCTGCAAAACGGCTGGGCCTACACGGAGTATTACAGCGGATCGCTAGGAGCCCGCGGGTGCCTGGGCGCATTCGGCATCAACCTCGACAACCGCCCCGATTGCATCAAAGGCTTATGCTGGGGCATGGTCAACCTCTTCGGAGCCGGCGGTGGCGCCTCGTATATCAAAAACGGCAACTACTACGGCGCAAACTGGTTTTTCAAGCATTCAGGCATCAACGAATCCATGTCCGACGAAACGTTGATTGTTACGCTCTGCGACTTCGTTGTTAACAATGTTTCCAAGCGCTACCCCAAGCAGCAGATATATTGGAAAGGATGGCAGAATCGCTACCGCAGCGAAAAAGAAGATTGCCTGAGTTACCTGAATGTTGACCGCTGGATCAACAGCGGCGGCAAGTGGTGGTACCGTCACGCCGACGGCTCCTACACACGCAACGACTGGGAACGCATCAATGGATACTGGTACTATTTCGATGGTTCTGGCTGGATGCAAACTGGATGGCTGAAGCTCGACAATTCCTGGTATTGGCTCAATGGTTCTGGAGCAATGGCAACCGGATGGCAGAAAATTGGCGGCAGCTGGTACTACTTCAATGGCAGTGGCGTCATGCAGACTGGATGGCTGAAGCTCAGCAACAGCACTTACTACCTCAACGGATCAGGCGCCATGCTCACCGGGTGGCAGCTAATCAACGGAAACTGGTACTACATGAACGGCTCGGGGGCCATGCTCACCGGGTGGCAGTGGATCGACGATGATTGGTACTACCTCTATAGCAATGGCGTAATGAAAACGGGTTGGTTGGAGCTCGGCGAAACCAAGTATTACCTTGATGGGTCCGGAGCCATGAGAACAGGATGGTTCAAGGCCGATAGCAAATGGTATTACGCCAATGGTTCGGGAGCGATGCAAACAGGATGGCTGAAAACCGGCAACACCTGGTACTACCTCAACGGGTCGGGGATTATGCTCACCGGATGGCAGTGGATCGGAAGCGCCTGGTACTACCTCAACGGGTCGGGGGCCATGGCAACTGGGTGGCTGAAACTTGGAACCACGTGGTACTACCTTGACGGGTCGGGGGCCATGCTCACCGGGTGGCAATCCATCGGAGGAAAGTGGTACTACCTTAACGGCAGTGGAGCCATGAAAACCGGATGGTACAAGGTCGGCAGCAACTGGTACTATTCCAACCCTAGCGGCGTCATGCGCTACTCCACCTGGATCGGCGACTACTACCTGCTGGGCGATGGACGAATGGCAACCAACCGCTGGGTCGGGGGTTACTATGTGGGCGCCGACGGGAAATGGGTGCGATAAGCCAGTCGTCCCGTTTATTGTTTGTTCAAATTATTTTCATATAGCCGAATATTGAACATAAGTTCAATATTCGGCTATACTTATTTATATTGAACAAACCAACGGGGAGAAACCTTTGCTATCTAAGAATGAATTCAATGTGCTCGTTGCTCTTAACGGCACGCCATCCATAAGCCAGCGCGAAATAGCAAGCAAATCGGGCATTTCGCTAGGAAGCGCAAACGCTGCACTTAAATCACTCACCGAAAAGGGCATGGTCTCAAATGGCGCAATTAATGCAGAAGGCAAAGAAGCGCTTTCTCCCTTTAAGGTAGATAATGCAATCATCATGGCGGCTGGCCTCTCTTCGCGCTTTGCCCCTATTTCCTACGAAAAGCCCAAGGGCCTTCTTCGCGTTCGAGGAGAAGTGCTTATTGAACGACAAATCAAACAGCTCAAAGAAGCGGGCATTAATGACATTACTGTTGTCGCAGGCTATAAGAAGGAATACTTCTTCTACCTCGAAGATACGTTTGGCGTAACCATCGTTATTAACCCCGAGTACGCATCGCGCAACAACAACTCTACCCTTATGCGTGTTCGCGAAAAGCTTGGCAATACCTTTATCTGCTCTTCGGACGACTACTTCACCGAAAACCCCTTCGAGCCGTATGTGTATCAGGCATACTACGCAGCTCAGCACTGCAAGGGCGAAACCCCTGAATGGTGTATCAAGGAAGGTCCGAACAAGCGAATTGCCGGGGTAACCATCGGCGGCTCCGATTCTTTGATTATGCTTGGGCATGTTTACTTCGACAAAGCGTTCTCCAAGCGTTTTTCCGAAATACTTGTCGCAGAATATGACCGCCCCGAAACCGCAGACAAACTTTGGGAGCAAATCTACATCGACCACATCAAAGAGCTCGATATGGTAGTACGACCCTACCCTGATGGCATGATCAACGAGTTCGATTCGCTCGATGAACTAAGGCTTTTCGACCCTGAGTTCATCCAGAACGTCGATTCAGAAGCCTTCGATAACATCGTTGCCACCCTTGGCTGCACCCGAGACGAAATTCATGACATCTACCCCCTGAAGCAGGGTCTTACCAACCTATCCTGCCATTTCGCCATCAAAAGCGGGGAGTACGTCTACCGCCACCCCGGCGTTGGCACCGACAAGCTAATCAACCGCCAGGAAGAGACAAAAGCGCAGGAACTGGCTCGATCGCTGAAAATCGACGACACCTTTATCTATGAAGACCCCGCAAAGGGCTGGAAGGTTTCCCGTTTCATTCCCAACTGCGAACAGCTTGACCCTTCAAACCCTGCCGACGTAGAAGAAGCCACCTCTCTTATCAAGAAGCTTCACGGCTCTGATGCGAAATTGGCACTTAGCTTCAACTTCTTCCAGAAGTCGTGCGACTACGCAGGCCTTATCGAACCCCCCGACCTTGATGCCATCCCCGACTTTCGTCAGCTGGAATCGGAGTTCGCGCATCTCTACGACCTATTCAGCACCGACGGTGTTGGGCGTACCGTTCTTTGCCATAACGACTTCTTCTATTTGAATCTATTGAAGGACGAAAAGGGTACTCTTTCGCTGATCGACTGGGAATACTCCGGCATGGCCGATTTTTCACAAGACCTGGGAACCTTCATTGTTTGCAGTGAGCTTGACGAGGCGGCAGCAGACAAGCTTATCTCCCTTTATTTCGATAACCAGGCTTCCATTGAACAGCTTCAACATTGCTATGCCGCAGTTGCCTTTGCTGGTTGGTGCTGGTATCTCTGGTCCCTTTACAAGGAATCCCAGGGCGAATCGGTCGGAGAGTGGCTGTACATCTACTATCGCTACGCCAAGAAGTACCTTGGTAAATCGCTGGCCCTCTATCAAACAGGCATCAACTAACGCAACCCCCTAGAAACCGACACCCTTTCGACAGGAGCAAACATGCAACAGAGCATTTCCAACCTGCAAAAACAGCGTCACCGCAAATACATGACAAAAGGGATAGCCTTCGCTGTGGCTTCTGGCATTTGCTACGGCCTGTATACGGCATTTTTAACTCTGGGAGAAACACAAGGCGTATGGGCAGCATGGTTTGGTGGCGAAGGATGGAACGGCAACGCACCCCTTAGTACTTTTGCAATCACCTTCACCCTCGCCGCGCTTGCCGCGGGCTTGAACGATACGTTCAGCGGATTGTGGTCAGTGGCCATGTGCGCCAAGAACGGTCAGCTGGGCGACCTTTGGAAAACAGTCAAGACGAAGCCCGGCTGGGTAATGATGGTTTGCGCAGCCATCGGCGGGCCCCCCGCCACCACTTCCCACGCTGGGGGGCAGCCGAACGCCACCATTGCCTACGTGGTGGCGCTGAATTCAGCAACCGCAGCGGGCAACCCGGGCGTCATTGTGCCCATCGCTGCGCTCAACTGCGCTATTGGCGCCATTCTTGGTCGCGTGCTGTTCAAGCAAAACCTTGAGGCCCATAAGGTTATCGGCATCTTGATTTGCCTTGCCGCTGCAGGCATTATTGGTGGCACCAGCTTTGCCAACATGGGCCCCGAAGCCCTGTTTGGCTGCCTGTTTGCCTTCCTTGCTGCGTTCGGCTGGGGCTTCGAGGGCTGCGTTGCGGGCTTCGGAACCATCCTAATTGACTACCGCATCGGCATTGCCATTAGGCAAATTACAGCCGGTGTTCTAGAACTGGCAATCGCCTTCCCTGTTCTTACCGTAATGGGCGATAGCATTGCTGCCGCGCCTGCTATCCTGTGCACGGCCGTTTCCGACCCCTCTATATTGATCTTCGCCGTGTCGGGTCTGTTTGCAATGCCAGCCTTTTCGTTCTGGTATAAGGGAAACTCCATGTGCGGCACCGCACTGGGCATGGCGTGCAACGGTATGTACGCCTTCTGGGGCCCGTTCTTCATCTGGATTGTATTGGGCGTCTTGAACATTGGCGGCTTGGCTGCCGATTACCCGCCCCTTTCCGCAATGCAGTGGATTGGCGCGCTTATCATGATTGCCGGCATCTTCTGCATTGCCATCAACCCCACAAAAAGCACCAAGGCACATAAGGAGTAGCCAAAATGAAGAACAACCTGCCCCCCTTGCACTACGCCATTATCGAATGCTTCAACCACGGCGAAGAGCTGAGCGCAAACGATGTTATCGCCACACTCAAGGAAGATTACTCAGGCTACAAGCTGCTGAATAACAAGGACGTAGATGAAGCCCTGGCAACCTCACGGGAAAATGGGCTGCTTGAAGAGACGAAAGTTGACGTTGATGGCGATAGTCAACTTCGGATCTTCTACAAGATGACTGCTTTCGGAACTGATATGGTGCGCCGTTACCTTGGTTAGACAGAGCAATCGTTTTTGATGCCGCTTTTAAACAGCGCAAGCTATTGTAGTGTCAATCCGCAATCTTATAAAGCCTCATGTCTCCTTCGGCCATAACCACCTCGAAACCGGGAGTTGAATCGGTTATTCGCAATATGCCATCCCATTGATCTGGGTAATATGACCAAAGATGAATGCGTTTCTTGGGATCGCCATCCCGATCGAGCAGCAAAACGTACTCAGCATCGAAGCTATTTACAGCAGCCTTCACCTCTGGATCAGTGGCAACCCTGTCGAGACTATGCCGAATAACCGCACTCTCTGGCTCCTCTCCACTAGAAGGCAAAGCGAACCACTTGTACAAAATATTATCAGCATCATATAGAGCGTAGAGAAACCCACTGCCGTCATTGGGCTCGTTGACTATCTCTACATCCTTGGGAACCATCTGAAGGGCCTTTTCAGCAAACTGCCTCTCTTCAGGAGCCAGAACATTATCCACAGATGCGCTATTCTGCACCTTAACCTTATCAGCAATGTTTCCGAATCCCGTATCGACCGAACCACAGCCAGCAAATGAAAAACTCGGACCATAAAGGAACACCACGAACAACAGCGCAAACGCGCAGACACCAACCTTGCTGTTAAGGCAAAGCGTCGTGTCCTTTTCGTGTTTCGTCAAGAGCGATGTAATCCAATCAAGCGTCCATTTTGCGCCTAGAACAATAAGGGGGAGCGATACAATGGCGGCAGTTGCCGCAAGCCTGTACGGATCCGTATACCAAAAACCCGAAAGTAGATGCTTGGTAAATCCTTCAGTCGATACGGAGGAAAGGTAGATCAAGCATGCAAACGCATATGAGAAAGCCAGCCAGGCTGTTTTCCTGGAAGAAAGCGCTTTTACCGCACCAACCACAACAAGCAAGGCAACAAGCGGCTGGGCAGCTCCCGTGTTGAACGAATACAGCAGGCAATCCATGAAGGCCTGCCATTTTCCAACGGTCGCAGGCCAATTAAACTCAACTACGCTCCTAATCATTGATATGGGAAGGCTGTACAGTGCGACCCAAATTACCAGCATAGTCGCACTAGAAACAACAAGAGCAAATACAGCCTTAGACCCGAAACTGCCGTCCTTGCCCCATGCTTTTAGCACGCATTCAGAAACAAAGAAGGGCATCAAAACCACCAACTCGGCAAAAATAGCATTTGGCTGCGCGAACAACAAAGCAACAGCTGCAGTGCCTGCTGCCAAAAATGCAACTACGCGCGTATTTCGCGATACACCAAATCGAACAAAGCAGACCGAGCAGGCCGTAGCAGCAGGGAACAACGCCATTGAAAGCAAATTTGGATAGAGAGGGCCAAACGTCAAAAAACCCCACGGAAACGGCGCTGCGCAAACAGCAAGGGCCGCGCCAATTATCATAGTTTTCTTATCTGCCCCAAATATGGCCTTTGCCGCAAAAAGCACCGACAGGGGAAAGATCAAAGATGCGCAAATAAAATTCACGGCATTAACCGCAACCGTAATACCTGCACCCGTCGCCGTTACTGCCATTGCGACAAGGCAATACCATGCAGAAGGATAGAACGAAGACCCAGACTCATCGAACGGCGAAATAAGATCTGGCCTAAGCCCACCGCCAAACGAAGAATAAACTCCCGTTTCGATAAAGGTCCTAATCGTATTCAGGTGAGAGCCATTATCGTAGGCTTGATAGAAAGACCCTGCCCCATCAAGATTTTTGACAAAGAAGATACCAACAATCACAACGCCAACAAGCGCATACAGCAGAACATACAGCAGCTCCTCTTTACCAAGGCCCTTATCCGCCCCTCTTTTCCCAAGACGAAAGAAAAGCGCCGAAACAATCAGCGAAATCAGAAGGAACGGCACAAAAAGAGTTGCCCAAGAAGCTTCGATCCCGATTCGCGGATAGACTACTGCGGCTATCGAGTAAAAAACAACACTTAAAATTGGACCAAAACCAACGCTTTCTACGAAGGATCTGCGTGCCGAATACACGATCAAGCCACCAGGCAGAAAGAGGAATACGGCAGATAAGGGCCGGCCGCTTGTGCCACAGCAAAAAAATCAAGCCACATGCTAATTACTCCGTTGTTGTTTCTTGTGCCGCACGGAATTCGGCCTGCACAGCTTCAAGTGAAGCCCGAGCTTCATCTTCGTGTTTTTTCAGTTCAGCCTTCTGTCGAGCCATTACTTCAGGGTTTTCCGGGGCTGGTTTGCGGAACTTGCCTAACACCCTCAAATAAACATTGTGAATATAACCCGTCCAACCAATGCGGGAAAGAGTGTACTCCCTACCTATACTGTCTGGCACCGCGGACCCCTCACCACATTCAAGAAGCATCTTCACCACAGTAAGCATATGAGGACTTACCGAACGTGCTGTTTTGAGGGGATGATCGAAATAGGAATCAATCAAGCGGCCAAGCTCCTGGAACGACCTGCGCCTCTCTTCATCGGAAAGGCGAAAGGCATCCTCAAATACAAAGTCTATCGCCCACACCAAAAGCTCCGCAGGGCAAAGTCCCATAAAGCCTCGCGCCTGCCACTCGGAAAAGACCCCGCTAATAATTCGGTAGTGCCATTTGATGCGCTCTGTCTTTTTTTCAAACAGGCTATCCATGGCCGAGCCTTCTCGGCTAAGTCGGTAGTAGTACAGCTTGTCGGGAATGAAGATAGTTTTTGCAGAGCACGGATACGCCACAAACAAGAACAGTTCATCTTCACCCAACGGGAGGCTCTCATCGAACACAATATTATTTTCCGCTAAGAACGCCCGTCGAAAAGCAACACGCCAAGTAAAAGGAGCAGACGGCTCTTCAAACAATATCGCCTGATCGAAGTCATGGTATACACGAGCTTTTGGGCTAAGGCATTTTTCCAACCAGGGGTAATTAGCCCACTCTGGGACGCAATTCGCCCCGAAGGTCACAACGTCGGGACCCTGCTCTTTTACTACCCTTGCCAAAACTTCACAGGCATCGGCGCTCATATAATCATCTGAATCGATAAAGAGCACGTATTCACCCGAAGCTTTTTCAAAGCCAAAATTTCGAGCAGATGACACTCCCCCGTTTGCTTTTGTGAACACCTTGATCCGAGAGTCTAGTGCCGCGTGCATTTCGGCAATCGACAACGACCCATCCGCTGAGCCATCATCAACACAAATTACCTCGATATCCGGAAAGGTCTGATTGCGTAAAGAATCAAGGCACAAGGAAAGGTACTTCTCTACGTTGTAAACGGGGACAATTATTGAAAAGAAAGGCATAAAATCCACTCGCCCTATCTAGCCAACCTTGCGTGATATAGCTTTTGCCAATGACGCAAAGCCGCCAACGGTAAAATAGCATTTTGCCTTTGCAAACTTGCCGCCCGAAATCTGCTGGGCAGCTCGACGCGCATGATAGTACGTTGGGTCTGCTATTAGTGCCGCTAATTCGCCTGTTCTCCATTCGCCAAGCACGGCTTCATTCAGATAGCCCTTGCTCTTGTCGGAGGAGAACTCGCTTGCAAAGCGCTGGATGAATTCGCGCTGCAGGGGCTCGGTTAGCCTTTCGTAATTCCACATATAGTTATCAAACTTGATGCCCTCTTCTACTTCCCTCAACGAAGCTAATTCTTTATGCGAAGAAAGGAAGCTGTCAATTTCAGCATGCTCATCGCAAATGCAATACACCTTAGCTGGAGAATTGACCGAAGACGATTCATTGTCCTGACGATAATGAAGAATGGCATCCTGCAAAAATACAACACGATCTGCCATAGCCCAGACCTTGAAATTGAAAGAAGAATCCTGAAAAGACGCACCCGGCGTTTCTAGGAAACGAATGCCGTTTTGCTCAAGGAAATCCTTCCGGTAAACAGCGGACCAGATAGAGGGCTTCAGGTAGAAGATTTCGGTTTCCTTGTGCGGATTAACCACATGCCCCGTCATGGGCGCAGTTACAAGTTCGAAAAGCTCATTCTTTTCCTCTGGCGTTGACCAGTAGAACCAGAAATTCGCTTTTGCAACTTGCGCTTCTGCTGCCTCGGCGGCATTTACCAGCTTCTCCAACGCATCAGGCTCGAAGAAGTCGTCCGACTCCAAAATTCCAATGTACTTACCGCATGCGGCATCAAGCCCCTGGTTCATCGAGGCACCATAGCCGGAATTCGCCTTGTCGATAATCTTAAAGCGACTGTCGGCCTGCATGTACTCGCGAATGATGTCAGGAGAGCTATCCGTCGAACCATCGTTGATGCAAATGATCTCAATATCGGAAAGGGTTTGGCTCTTGGCAGAATCCAAACACTCTCGAAGATATTTTTCGACGTTATAAATCGGAACCAATAGTGAAACAACCGGCTGCATGTGTTGCCTTTCGAAATTTGCTAAATATGTTTTAGTATAGCAACAACAGAACAACTAGCCTGCTCTTACCTTATACAGCAGGAAAGCACAGAACGGATTCCACATGCCCTTCTTCAGAGCGTTAAAGCAGTTCCTTCCTATCTCATCACGCTCTTTTCACGCCGCCGAACAGCACTTCGACGAAAAACTAGACCATATCGAGCACTCAGTTGTTGCGCAGCTGATGCAGCGAATCGAACAAGCCGACATCGGGATCAATGGAAATATCAACCATAAATTCGATATCTGCTATCCCATGATGGAATCATTTTCGGAAGACCTGGCAGCGCATGACGAACATATGAAGATGTTCGCTTGGGAAATGTACAAGCACGAAGACGAAAGCGTTGACGATGCAAAGAAACGATTTTTCCGCTCGCTGCCTGAAGCCACCGGCGGAATGCGTCTTCTGCAGCTTGGCTGCACAAAATTGCTTCATGACTTCGATGTTCTTTGCAACGAGCGCGGCATAGCGTATTGGCTCAATTTCGGTACGCTTCTGGGCGCAGTCCGACATGGCGGCTTTATCCCTTGGGACGACGATATTGACCTGGGAATCACTCGCGACGAGCTAGACAAGCTAACCACCCTTGTCTCTGAAAGTGACCGGTTTCGTATCACTGAAGTGTTCGACAGATTCGCACAATGTCGCCAGGTGCGCTTCTTGTATGCAGACGAATCGCTGCCTTGCTTCCTTGATCTGTTCATTTACGATTGGGCGCCTTCTGCTAGCGGCTACAATGCGGAAAAGCAGCGGAATATCAGAAGGGCAATGCTCAGCAAGATGACCGAAGACCCCGAGCTTTCAGCCTGGGAGCAATCCCCTTACTGTGCGTCCACCGACGCGATGGCGCCCGTTATTGACGCCTATTTCACCAAAGCGCTTGACGAATCGAAATCGCTGGGGCTTATCTGCCAAAAGAAAGACGCGCATGCCGCTCTCTGGTCGCTCGACAACTTAGACGATGGCAAGCAACGATGGTGGTCATACGGCATCGATGACATATTCCCCTTACGCAGGGTGATGTTCGAGGGAATCGAATGTTTCATTCCCAATAACCCTGACAGCTTCCTAACAAGCAGGTACGGGGACTATCTGGAATTGCCGAAGGACATACACACGCATTTTCGGCATGTTGATCACGCCGAACTTGACACGGCCGAAATGAAGCAGGCCTTCAACAAGCTGATTAGCTAGAATAAAGAAGCTTGGCGCTTACTCTTCATTAGCGCCAAGCTTCTCTTTTACCTCGGTGGTTGAAATACCCTGGGTTCTGTCGAGATACACAACCTCGCACATGTCCCTTAATGCCTCAAAGCGGGCGTCTCCCGCCCAATCGCTTCCCATGCATACAGTGTCAACGTGGTATTCAGCAATATCGGCCTTTTTTTGGCCCCAATTGTTTTCAGGAATAACCAAGTCAACGTAGCGAATAGCCTCCAGCATTTCCTTACGCGTTTCATAAGGGTAGAAGCTCTTCTTGCCCTTGACCGCATTGAACTCGTCCGTCGAAAGCGCAACGATGAGGTAATCGCCCAATTGGGAAGCGCGCTGCAGCAAACGAATGTGGCCGTAATGAAGGAGGTCAAACGTGCCATACGTTAGAACGCGCTTCAACCCCGGCCCTCTATTTCCGGTTTCACCGACAGGCTCGATAGTTACTGTTGCCTGGCGTTTGCCTTGTCTCTCCATGCTGTCACGCCCCATTCTATGCAGCCATCTCCTTTAGGAGGAGGCTTTAACCAGCAATTCCTTGTCAAGATCGTTAAACCTGGTTCTATCGCCCACGAAACGCAACTGTTTCTTGTTTTTGCCAATATAGGCAATTGCGTGAGCAACGCTATCAAGGTTCTGCGGGTCCTCCAACAAGATCAGGGAGCTGCTCTTCGCTGCGAACGGGCCAACGGCCAAGGCATCCTCTGGATGCCAAATCGAAACTACCAAGAAGGAATCGGACTTGCTGCGCAGACCAATCCACATATTGATCTTCTCGTTCGCATCATAGGGACCGTCACCAACAAAACGGTGAATCTCGGCAGAGCTGGCAGCAATCGGAGCAATTCCTTCATCAGGAAACGATTTGAAGCCCCCAACGACAAGAACTCTCTGCCTGCTCGTTGCGACTTCACGCATTTGCGTAGAGACAGACTCTTCGCCCTTTTTCACGAGCACAGGGCATTGGCTTGAGTGCAGATAAGGGGAAAGCGACGCCAAATCGCCCAAACAGCCATCGTAGGTAAGGGCAACATCGGAGCCCCATAGGCCCTTTTCTTCGCCGTGCTGGAAAATCGACCACGAAAGGCTGCAGGCGTCTTCACCTTCCAGCACTTTCACCGAAGCGGAGGGAACGGAAGAAGCTGCTTCCTTGGTTATCGCATCCACATCCAGCGTACCTCCATTCAGCACGTACACCGTCTGGGGATTGAGCCTGGTCAGCTCCTGTGCCGTAATATCGGGCACGCTTTCGTTCTGTGTAAGGAGAATCGGTGCATCCAATGCCCCCGCAAAGCCATTCGCAATCAGCGGCACCATTTCGTGCTCGCCCGAAGCCAGGATTGCCGCTTTAGCCCCATCAGGGTAGCAACGGCTTGAAAGCTTCGCCGCAATGCCATAACGTGTGTCCGCTTCGATAGATTCGATGCCGCTCATATCGGGCTTCTTCGGATCCTGCAAGGTTTCGAACACAATCTGCTCCGATTCCTTGCTGCCCACATGACCACCCAACACACGATAGGTCTGGCACACTTCCTTCGCCGTGCCCGCCATGCGCAAATGACCCTTTTCGATCCATACCGCCTTATTGCACAAACGCTCGATCTGGTCGTTGTTGTGCGAAACGATGAGCACCGTCACGCCGTGTTCTTTGATCAGCTTCGTAATGCGGTCTTCGCACTTCTTCTGGAACATGAAGTCGCCCACGGAAAGCACTTCGTCCACGATCAAAATCTCGGGCACGATAACCGTAGCAATCGCGAAAGCAATGCGCGCCACCATACCGGAAGAATAGTTCTTCATGGGCATGTCAAGGAACTTTTCTACCTCGGCAAATTCAACGATGTCGTCAAAGTTTTCCTCAATGAACTGCTTCGAATAGCCCAACAACGCACCGTTCAAGTAGATGTTTTCGCGCGCAGTAAGCTCCATGTCGAAGCCCGCGCCAAGCTCAATGAGCGGGGCGATATTGCCGCTGACCGTACATGATCCTTTGCTGGGCTCCAGTACGCCGGCGATGATCTTCAGGATGGTGGATTTGCCAGAGCCGTTCGTCCCCAGAATGCCAAACACATCGCCCTGCTTCACTTCAAAGGAGACATCGTCGAGTGCGCGGAATTCCTTAAAGCGTAACTCGCGCTTCAGAGCGGCAATCGCGTATTCCTTGATGCTGTTCAGCTGCTCACTTGCCATGTTGAAGATCATGGACACATGGTCCACCTTGATCATGGTTTTCTTCGATGAATCGTCCGCAAGCTCGGATTCGATTTCTAGAACGCTGGTGTTCACGTTTTCGGGCATGGTTGTTCCTTAAACGTAGAGAATGAACTTCTTTTCGGTCTTCTTGAAAATGAGCAGGCCGATAGCAAACGCAGCCACCGCCATACCTAAGCACAGCAGGTTTTCCTGCAGGCCGGGCACCGTGCCGCTCAGGATAAGGTCACGGAAGTAGCTTACGTAGTGGTACATGGGGTTGTACTGCATGATGGGCGCCGCCCAATCAGGCAGGATTTCCACGGGGTAGAACAGCGGCGTGGCATACGTCCATGCGGTGATAACGACGCCCCACAGGTGGCATACGTCGCGGAAGAACACCGAAAGGGCGGAAAGGGCCATGCCCACGCCCGCGCTGAATAGCACCACGTATAGGAGCAGCAGCGGCAGGGCAAGCAGGCTAACGTGCGGCATAACCTGGAAGAAGATCATTACCGCAGCTACAGCAATGAGCGAAATACAGAAGTTCACCAGCTGGAACAGCACTTTTTCCAACGGGAAGATGAGCTTTTCAATGCGAATCTTCTTGATAAGCGAAGAAGATTCGATGATTGAGTTCATGGCGCCCGAAGTGGAATCAGCCATGAGGGCGAACATGACGTTGCCCAGGATTACGTACAGCGGGTAGTTTTCTATGCTGAACTTGAAGAACGTGCTGAACACAACGGAAAGCACGATCATCATGAGCAAAGGGTTCAGAACCGACCACAGAACGCCCAGGGCGCTGCGCCGGTACTTCAGCTTAAAGTCCCTGGATACAAGGGACGTTATGGTGAACCAATTCCTTCTGGCATTAGCGCTTGAGAGCATATTTGGCATTAATGCAGTTCCTTATCGTTTGATGGCTACATGGACGGCGCTGCCTTTGCAGTTGGCGCCCAGTGCGACCTAAATAATCACGATGTTTTATTGTAAAGGGTATTGGCGCACGCTTGCCAGCCTGCACGGTTTTTGCGGAAAATGGAAGCCGCCCCTATAAGAGCTTTTCATCTACATCATTAATAAACATTCTGAGTAAATCACCTTTTCCCAAGCCTCGTTTTTGGCCCATATCTCGCCTAAGCTGCATCATTATCTGTTCCATTGCAAGCAACAGCTCGTCTGGAGTAGGATTTCCCTTAACGCTTGCAAGCCTCCATTCATTCCATAGCTTTATAGCTTTTGGCGACCCCCATAGAGTTAAAGCACGGCTAAATTCGTTGTAGTCTTCCAGTATTTCGTCTTGCGTATAACTCTTCCCCCTGCTGTCCTGCATCATCTTGTAGACCATTTCAACGAGCTTCTGATACGGTTCTTCCCTATGTTGGCACAAATAGAAATTTTTACGTTGAGCATTCGAGGCAACACCGCCGCATATCACAGTAATGATAGATATGGCCCCGGTTATCAAAGCGACGATGATTGCAGTATCCAACGACCCCATCGAAGCAAGAAAGCTCGTCAGTGTCTCTCCGGCAACCCTTACAAATAGCCCCAGTCCAACAGCAACGACAAGAACCAGACCAAGTAGGGCAACTAATCCTTTGGCTATGCCAATCCAAGCTATTACAGATTTGTTTTCAACGGATTCGTTTTCGTTCAAAGAAATCTTCAACTTTCAATAGAATGTTTAAAAACTAGACTCAAATTAGAGCAACGTTCTAAAGAATGAGTCCCAACGGCAAGATAGTCCCATGTCTCATGATAGTTTCCAGGAACCCCGATTTCTTCTTCGAGAAAGCGTTTAAAGCCATCAATGTCATTCTTGTATTTAAGGGCAAATCGATGGGCCAACAATTTCTTCTCCCCATCGGTGCAGAAATCGATCCTGTCACTTAGCGCATGCTCGAGATTGCGCGATAAATATAACACCTGTAGTGGAATCGTTCGTTTTCTATACGTAATGCCGTCAACCGCTACGAGTTTGCGCAGCGCCTTTCTTTTCCGCTCGTTTCGCTTCGCTATATTGTCGGGGTCTTTAGCGATAATACTATTCAACCCATATTGCAGCTTTCCATTCTCCGACAAGAAGATACAATCATCAGGAACGAATACACCGTCAGAATCGCACAGCAGGACAATGCGGCAAATGTCCATCCACTTATAACCACGATTACCGCTAGACAAATGTTTCACTATCTCACTTCGGACGTGGTCTCTAATTTTTTCCGGCGAACGACACGAAGTAAATAAATCACCATGAACTACATCGAATTTAACGACATTGCTATCGAAAACCCTACCCAATAGACCACCAAGAGCGGCCTCATCGCTAGGGCCCTCGACTACAAATAGGACAACTTTACGCGTAGCGCCCATCGTCACCTTCCCTTGCCGCCAATCCAGCCTCAAAGAAAGCGCTGTCGATGTCAAACTTATTCGTTGGCTCATACACAACCTCGGGCTGACCGCCCAGATTAATCGCTCTTATGTACTGGCTCCTCAAGTTGTTGCTGTCCCTGTTCCCCTTAAAGGAAACATAACGGTTTCTGGGATTCGACGTTGTAAACACCAATGACCCCTTATCGACAATCTCCAAAGGCCTTAGATTGTGTGCCGTAAAGATAAGTTGCCCATGCCCCTGATCCTGAAGAACCTGAAGAATCTCGCCAAGCAAGAATTCAAACACGCCGCTGTCAAACTCATCTATAGCGACACATGCTTCCGGCTTTGAATAAACATCTATTAGCAGCACAAGAATAGATACGAGCTTCTTTATGCCTTCACTTTCGCAACGAAGCGGGATAACGATTTCCCCCCTTGCGCACACAATCTCGGCCCGAACGTTGATTACCCCGTCATCGTCAAGCTGCTTGTCTAATTCCCTCACGCCCAACCTCAGCCCAGGAACCAACGCCCCAAGAACAGGACCGATGGAGTCGATAGTGCGTTTCAGAATGCTGAAATTTTGCTCAGTCAAAAGGGTGGGCTTCGTCAGATTCACGTTAAAGCCATTGTCCGCAAAAACCCCAAAGTCCCCTTCGTGTGTCGAGATGCGAAGACGATTCGCCATACCTTCTCCTTGCTGCGCCGCAGATACGATAGCCAAATGCGTATGACCAAACACAATTAACCGTCCCACAACTTTTGTTAGAACTACTATTGTTTCCCTTTTTGCTTCAGCAGCAGCTTTGCTGAGCCCCTCATCGCCCAGCTCAGATATTCTGGCAAGAAGCTCTAACACTTTCGAAGAGAACAAGAGCGAGCAGCAGTCCTCGACGGCGATCTGGTCGGCAACAAGCATGCTCATCTTGTACGTGTCGTCTATTCTCAATGTTGGCACCCACGTTTTTTTCGGATACAGGAGAAACGGAGAACCATCTTGCTTGCGCTCATATTCGAACAGAGTTCGATATGCCGGCTTTTTTGCAGAAAGATCTTTGTAGGCAATTTTTTCCCCAACGACTCTTGAAGCGCCACCATCGGAGCCAATACTAAGCACATAAGAAAACAACGCCTTAGCATCCCCCCCCTTCGTAAACAGTACGCCATCAAACTGAAGGATGGATTGTTTTGCCGTACGCGAAACGCAGTCATCAATCTCATTCTCAATGCTCTCCCAGGTCAAAATTTTTTTCAAAATGGATAGAGCCTGAATAACCGACGTTTTCCCGGAACCATTCTGCCCATAGAGGCCAACGATGTCAGAGCCCGAAAGCCGTCCTCCCGGCTTCCAGGAAGACAGCGGGACCGTTCCATTCTCGACATTCTTAAAGTTTTCGAGTTTCAAAGAAATAAGACGAATCATGGTATTGCCTTTCAGTTGTAAGACAATAATACTAATTTCGCGACCGTTTTCGTATTTTAAATACGAAAACACGAATCTAAATACCTGAATTAAAGGCAAAAATAACTTTGACGGGGCATCACCAATGATGGCAAGACTTCCCTACCCCATCTTCTGCAAATTCAAAGAGTAGAACCTTTGCCTACCCTTGCGCGTCTCTCGCAAAAACCCTAGCTCTTTAATTAGCTTGCGCTTCTTGGCCATTGTGGGCTCGGACATCTCGGCTGCCGCACACAACTCTTCAGTAGTTGCGCCGTTTTCCGAAAACAGCTCTGCTTGGGCAAGAATGAACGCAACTCGCCAAAGACCAGCGTCCTCTTCCTTGGTAACGATTGCGCGATTTACCGCCCCAACCGCATCAGCCAAATCGCTCTGCTTCGCCTGTAGCGAATCCAGCATGCTTTCCATCGCATCAACCACCAGCTCCGAAAAGGAAATCACAAAAGGCGTTATATCTCCCTTATTCAGCGGATGCTCGCAAATCGAAAACCCCTTGTAATATTTTTCGATACGCTCTTTTACGGAATACGAAAGGCGATACCCGACTATAGGGCTAAAGCTGTGAGAAAGAACATAGCTGCTGATGAACCTGTTAGTCCGCCCATTGCCATCGTAAAACGGATGAATATAGGCAAACAGAAAATGGAACACCGACACCCGCACAAGCGCGGGGATGGCCTCATCAGCAAGGATCATCAATGCCTGATTCATCAGTTCAATGATCTTTGATTCGGGTTCAACGCCCTGGTGTATCGGCTTATGCGAGGCATCCAGAACGCTTACTGGCCCTTTGCGGAAGAACTGACCATCGGGCACATGAGACGGATCATCGGCTCTTACTTCATCGAGAACCAGCTCGTCATACAAAGCACGCACATCAGCGCAAGTAGCGATAGGAATCGTTTTACGCACTCTTAGCGCATGATATTTTTCAACAATGCCTAAAAACCTGCCCGTCTTGTCCTTTTCGGCGAGCATTTCAAGGGCATCGTCGATTTCCCTGCGCGTCGAGTGAACTCCTTCGATTCCGTTAGTAAGCACGATTTCGTCAATAAGACATTTGTCCATGTATTGCTCAATGGCCCTCTGCGGCAACATCCCTATGGTGCGGTCAATGTCTCTATCAAGCTCCATCGCCTTGATAATTAACTCGTAAATCGCGGAGTCCATTACGTAGAATGCTTGATTCCCGCTTATCTGAAAGTTGAGACGCACGGCATCCTTGGAATTGAAGCGCTGCTCATGCACGATCCTGGCGTCATTTTCCGAGATATGAAACAGAGTTCTTAGGTCCCGATATTTTGGCGACATGCGACACCACCCCGAATAGACAAAAAAGTCGGTAATTTTTTGGTCTATTGTCGCATATCTTACGAATAGACCAAAAAATAGGCTGATTTTTTGGTCTATTCGGGCGAAAACAGGCAATTGAGCAAAATTCTTTCGTCTATTTTGGTCGATTAAGGGCACTACCATGCGCGACAAGCGACAGCAACGCGACGCAATGTCGCCCCTAAACGACACTCATGCGACACTGTCGCGACAGTTTGACGACAGTGTCGCATGAGTGTCGCACTGGGAATATAGGGACAAGTCCCGTTTTCCCAGTTTTTCACGAGTAATCTGGCAACCTCACAAATTCACTTTTGAGCGAATGCTCTCAGGGACTCGCACGAGCTACATCCTTATATATTTCTGGTCTTTGCTCCTCGGCTTGTCCGGCAAGGTCATCGCCAACACACCTGCTCCAACAAGCGGATTGATATATCTTCTCGCAGCGTAGTATTCCTCAACGTTGAGCATTTCCGCTATCTCGCGACGCGACTTCGGCTCAGAGCAGTAATTCAGCACCTGTTGCTCTTTCGCGGTTCCGATATAAACATCGCTCTTTGCGCTGCGAAGCCCCTCATCTGGAGCTATGTCAGCTGCGCGCATACGCAGCACGACACGGAATTCCGAACCGGTATCGATAAATTCGGGTTCGGGCTTCCCATCCTGTTTCATAGCTCGACGGACTGTCGGGATTCCCGAATAGCGATTTTCCGTCAACCCAAGCACTTCCATAGCCGTAGCCAACACGGGATTCCTGGTATCGGGCTGCACTTTTCCCAGCTTGTCAACCGTCAGCCTGCCGTACAGTCCACCCGGGCTCGAAACTTCAAGACGATCGGAATACAACTCAACCTGAATGGGCATCCCCTCGGTATGGATGCTGTAGTCACGATGAACCAGGGCATTCAGAACAACCTCGCGAACAGCATCAATGGGAAGGTCAAACTTGTCGAACCTTTTTCCCGTCTGCGTGTCTATCTTCGTCGAAAGAGACAGGTTGCGCCTTAAAAAGGCCAAGGATTCGTCCAGCATCTCGGGAATGGTCCCCTCGATGCGCTTGTTGTCCTCGAATCTGTTTCCTTCGGAATCCAGTGCGCCTTTCTCTTCTCCAAAAACTTTTACTGCCGTAATGCACAACTGGGGAGCAAATGCCTGCGGATAATACCCAAATAACCACTCAGCTGCCAACGTCACCTTGCCATCTTTAAGAATGCTCATTAGGGGATATATCTGCTCATCACGCAAAGTGGCCAGATGGGGCTTGTTCGCCTTTAGTCTCAGCAGGTAATTGGCTAAATCCGATGGATCCAACGTGTCGAAGCCGCATCCATCAATTGTCCGGATGTCATCTTGATATTTTTTTCGGAAAGCCTCAAAGCTATATATCTCATACTCGGTCATTGGCTCATCCATTTCGCCAACCCTTTTGTACGATCCCCTTAAGCGTCCTTTGCCCTCATAGAAGCAAGGACGCTCAGAAACGTCCATTCCTGGAATTTCGGCGGAAACGACCACGCAGCCATCAACATCGGCCATCGTGAACAGGGCCTGAACCTCAGGCTTCATTTGCGAACATTGTTCAGAAACGTGCTTCTGGAGATCCTGAGCATCGTATACGCCAACTACGTCAAAATCTTTCGATTCATCAACGCCAAATAGAATTACCCCGCCCTCATCCTGGTTAGAAAAAGAAGAAAGCGTATCGTATAGCCTTTTCGGACACCCCTTGCTTGCGGCTTTCACCTCAACCGTTTGCTGTTCCGCTTTCAACTGCTGGGTCTCGCGGACCAAATCAACAAGCTCTTCCTTTAGCATGAAGACCTCCAATAAGCCGAACTATTTCCTAGGATTGATGCGATTTCATTTATTTTGTACTAAATGGCACTTTACGCAATTAGTTTGTACAAAGTAATTAGGAATTTGTACAAACTACTAAATAATTCGCACTAATAACTTGGTATTTTGTACAAAATGAGTGCTAATTCGTAATTTTGATTGCCAATTAAAGGGTAGTTTGTACAAAATGCCACCATGAATTACAAATTAGCGTTTCTAGAACTGTCGGCTTGCAACCATGCAGGAACAGAAATAGGGCTGGAAGAGACTTCCAGCCCTAGACCAATAAACTGCCCCTATTTCCCTGCGGCTTTCAGCGCGGCTTTGGGGCCTGCCACCAGCAGATAGTACAAGCCCTTGCGCAGCGGCGTGGGATCGTTGGGGAAAAACTGCTCGAAGCGCTTTGGGTGCTCCATCAAATATCGCAGGTTCGCGTTCTGATAGTCGCTGAACAGCGAGCGATCATACGCGCCGCCCCTAAAGCCAGCACGCAAGTCCTCATGCATCTTGACCACGAATTCACGACGCTGCTCCGGCGCCAAGCGCGCAAAGTTCCACATATAGCTGTCGTAACGCAGCCTGAACAGGACTTTTCTCAAATCTTCGCAATCAGGATCGTTCTTGATGAAGCGCTCGGCCATGTCGAATTCCTTGCACACGCACATCACCTTTTGCGCGTCGTTCACAGAAGACGCCTCGTTGTCTTGGCGGTAATGCAGAATGGCCTCTTCAGACATAACAACCTTCTGTGCGGTTACCCACACCTTGAACTGGAAACCCAGGTCCTGGAAGCTTGCGCCCGCCGTTTCAAGGAAACGCACGCCCTTTTCAACCAGCATTTCGCGACGATACAGCGCCGACCAAATGGAGGGAATGCAGTAGAACACTTCGCGAACATCGCGCGGATTGAAGGGGGCGTCCGTCATAGGGGGTTTGCACACGCTTATAAGTTGGTTGCGTTCCTTGGGCGTACTCCAATAGAACCAGTAGTTGGCTTTAGCAACGTCGACAGGAGCATCGGCGCTTGAGCTCCTCACCAGGCCATACAGCAGCTCCAGCGCATTCGGCTCAAAGAAATCGTCGGGCTCCAAAATGCCGATGTACTCGCCACGTGCGGTGTCGATGCCCAAGTTCATTGACGCGCCGTAACCGGAATTATCCTTATCAATCAGGCGAAAACGCTGGTCTTTTTCCATATAACGCTTGATGATGTCCAGAGAACCATCGGTACTGCCATCGTTGATGCACAGTGCTTCGAAGTCGGTAAACGTCTGAGCAATCAGCGAATCAAGCGCCTGCTCCAAGTACTGCTCGGAATTGCAAATGGGCACCAGCACCGAAATAGCAGGTGCAGGCCCTTCAGGTGCAGGGCTGATCTTCGCGCTCGCACGCGCTGCATTCGCACGCGCCTGTTGCTGAGAAATCTGGTTCTTGCCCTTTTTCTCGGTCTTCGTGGCAGCGTTTCCGCCACCAGCGCTCTTCGCGTTATTCTTCTTAGCCATTCCCTGCCCCTCTCAAATCAATTAGGTAAAAGTATACCGTTCATACAAGAAGCAACCACAGGGCATATTTCAGCTGCTGCGAATCACGTCAAGCAGTCCGCGGGCCCGCGCGTCCCCGACAGCTGCGAATTACGTCGGACGTCCTTGGCTGCCGCGCCCTCACGAGCGCCGCAATCGCGCCGAGCATCCCCAGACTTCATACGTCCACGGGCGCCGAGAATCGCGCTGGACGCTCCACGTCTCCACCAACCCAAGCGTTCAACGACGCGCACGGACATTCGCCGCCCCGCCCATCGCACCACGAACTTCACAGCAAAGCTTCAACACTTAATTAATTCCTCGCAAACGAGATGCTTTCCTCGAGCGCATCGCATAGAATCGATCTAATGTAAAACGCGTTCATAAAACGGCGCCAGCAGAGCGCAACATTATTCGCTTCAACGCGTTATTGAAGCCCGCCGCCAACAAGGAGGTTCTTATGAAACTTGGATTCATCGGATGCGGAAATATGGCCAAAGCCATGATCAAGGGAATTGTCGCTAGCGGTGCTGTTGCGCCCGGTGAAATCTACGGTTCCAATGCAACGCCGGAACACGCCGCTGCCGTAGCCGAAGAATTCGGCATTAACGCTGGCACCAACAACATCACCGTCGCCGAAAACGCCGACATCCTGTTCCTTTCCGTAAAGCCCTACCAGTACGAGGCCGTTATTGCCGAAATCCGTGGAGCAATGCGCCCTGAACAGACCGTCGTCACTATCGCCCCCGGCAAGACCATCGCTTGGCTGGAAGAACAGTTCGGCGCGCCCGTCCGCATCGTACGCACCGCGCCGAACACGCCCGCACACGTGCTGGCAGGCGTTACCGCCTACTGCCCCAACAGC